>Ga0255777_10002583_pt1 | contig 15982 bp, 16 predicted proteins | sample 101ome_15_FD_179975 | JGI IMG/M metagenome (GOLD analysis project Ga0255777, IMG submission 179975) | Coastal salt marsh microbial communities from the Groves Creek Marsh, Skidaway Island, Georgia - 101402AT metaG (version 2) | ecosystem: Environmental > Aquatic > Marine > Intertidal zone >... | reverse complement strand
TTATACACATAATATTTGTTTTGCTTTAGGCGATAAGACAACTGTTGAGTTGGAAGTCATATTTTTAGCTTTGGATAAAACCGAGGATGTAAAAAAGCTTTTGTCATTGGAATTGACTGGTGTTTGGGTAAATGAAGCAAGGGAAATCAATAAAAGCATAATAGATGCCTGTACAATGAGGGTTGGCAGATATCCTTCTATGAGAGAAGGTGGGCCAACTTGGTATGGTGTTATTATGGATACAAATGCTCCATCTGAAGATCATTGGTGGGGTATTGTTGCAGGAGAAGTTCCTGTTCCAGAATATATGTCTCAAGAAGAAAAGTTATTAATGGTAAAACCTGATGATTGGAATTTTTTCTCACAACCATCAGCTATGTTTGAAGATAAAGATGCTCATGGTAACTTGGCAGGATACAAGCCTAACCTAAAGTCAGAGAACAGAGATAACTTACAAGAAAGCTATTATGATAAAATTATATTAGGTAAATCACCCAGTTGGGTAAAAGTATATGTATTAAATGAATACCAAGCTTTATTAGATGGTAAACCAGTTTATCCTACATTTAGACGTGATACTCATGTATCTAAAGACCCATTAGAACCTTTAGATCAGAGTGATGTGATTGTTGGCATAGATTTTGGTCGATCCCCTTCTGCTGTCTTTTGCCAACAGTTACATTCTGGTAAATGGATTGTTTTCCATGAAATTATTGGTAAAGATATGGGTGCTGTAAGATTTGCAGATATTTTAAAAAGGGAAATATCCAAGAATCAATGGGATAATTTTACATTTAAATTTATTGGTGACCCAGCAGGGAATCAAATGGCACAAGTATCTGAGCATACACCATTTATGATGTTAAGAGCAGCAGGTATATCAGCTTATCCTGCACCTACTAATGATATATCTGTTAGAGTAGAAGCTGTTGAGTCTGTTATCAATAGAATGACTGATGGACAACCATCTTTGACAATTAGCCCTACTTGTACTAGTTTGATATCAGGATTTGAAGGTGGGTATCAATATAAACGTATGTATTACATGGGTAATGAGAGATATGAGGAAAAGCCTGATAAAAACAGGTTCTCACACTGCCATGATGCACTTCAATATGCCTTTTTAGGTGGTGGTGAGGGTAGAAAAGTGGTTCTTGGGCCAAAAACACCTAACACCCCCACTACTGTTGAGAGGGTAAGTAATCCATTTGCACGTTTAAAAAGACGTAACAGCCGTTTTGGGAGACAAAGAGCTATATGAAATGGATAATATGCTTCTGTGAAAGTAAAAATATAGGTATTTGGAAGTATTTTACCAAACATCGCATTGGCTTTTCTCATGTTTATGCAGTTAATTACGATGTTGAGTTAGATATTTGGCGAAAAATAGAATTTACTACAAGTGGTTTTAATTTAGAAACCTTAAAAGGTGATAAAGCCACCCAATTAGTGCTTGAAATGCACATGAGCAACAAATGTATTGAATTTGAGGTAGATCAAAAGCCTATTTACATGCCAAGACTCTTATATTGCGTAAGTTTTATAAAACATATCTGTAATATTCGTAAATTTTGGATTTTGACACCTTATCAGTTGTATTGTGAATTGCTTAAACGAAAAGGTTCAATCATTTTTGAAGCTAAAGAATTATTGGAGACATCTCATGGGTAGTATGTTTAAAACACCTAAAGTTGCACCTGATCCAGAATTGCAAGCTAAAAAAGCTGAACAAGAACGTATAAATAAACAAGAAGCCGAAAGGCAAGAGTTTGAACGTACTGAAAGAATAAGAAAAATAGGCTCTAACAAATTTGGCTCAAGGTCTTTACAAAGTTCAGAGCTTGAAGACTTTACTGGATATAGACGTAAAATGATGGGAGGGAATCGTAATGCGTAGTGACACTGGTGGTGACGCAAGTCCTACTCCTTCAGATATGTCAGGAGATAGAGAAGAATACCAAAAGGTAATGAGCAGATACAAGAAAGCCAAAGGCAAATGGCAGAATTGGTCTGATATTTGGGAAGAAATATATGATTATGTTTTGCCACATAGAGAAAGCTTTTTTGGTGAGTTTGCAGGACAAAGACGTACAGAAAATATATATGACGAAACGGCAGTAACTGGTCTCCCCCGATTTGCCTCAAGACTACAGCTTGGCTTTTTTCCTCCAAATGGTCGAGCATTTAAGTTAGCTCCTGGGCCTGAATACCCAGCAGATCAAATCTCTACGCAGTTGCTAAAAGATCTTGATGACATCACGGAAGTTTTGCATGAAGGATTAAGGAATAGTAACTTTAATTCTGAGTTCCATGAAGGTCTTCAAGATTTGGGTATTGGTACCATGAATATGCTAGTTGAATCAGGTCGTTTTGTTGGCGATCTCCATTTTACTGCCGTACCACCTTCTAATGTTGCCTTGTTATCAGGTGCAATGGATCAAGTAACTGATTGGTTTAGATGGAACAATGAGTGTGACATTACAGATGTAAAGCATCGTTATCCATATGCTAAGTATAGCAAAGAAATGGAGCTTGCACAGAAAAGAGATCCTAGAAGAAAAACTAGAATCATCGAAGCTACAATGTATGATAGCGATGACCAGTTCAAAGATGAGTATACCTACTATCTAATATCCGAAACTGACAAGCATATAATGTACAAGAAAAAGCTTATTGGTCGTGGTTCATTGCCTTGGCTTACAACACGTTGGTCAAAGTCTGGCATGGAAGTTTGGGGTAGAGGGCCAATATTACAAGCTATGCCTGCAATCAAAACATTAAATCTAACTGTTCAGCTTATATTAGAAAATGCTGAAATGGCTATAGGTGGTGCTTATGTTTATGATGATGATGGTGTATTTAACCCTGATAACATTACTATACAGCCTGGAACTTTTATCCCTAGAAGTCCTGGGAGTTCTCTTGAGTCTTTACAAAGCCCTGCAAGGTTTGATGTTGGCCAACTAATATTAGAGGATATGCGAAGAAATGTCAGGAAGGCTTTATTTATTGATGAACTTGATTCAAGACCAAATGCAAAAACACCACTATCAGCAACGGAAGTATCAGAAAGGCTTGCTGACGTGGCAAGAGATATGGGAGCAGTCGCAGGAAGGATGCAGAAAGAGTTCTTACATCCATTGGTTGAAAGAATTGTTGCCATCTATCAAGAACAAGGTGTGCTTGATATACCAAAGGTTGATGGTAGAGAAATAAGAATTGTTCCAGTATCTCCATTATTAAGGGCACAAGACCAACAAGATGTAGCTGATTTTGTTAGATTTCAGCAAACAGTTGCAGGAACATTTGGCCCAGAGATAACACCAGCATTGTATAATCAAGAAAAAGTTATTAAATATTTAGCATCAAAGTTTGGTGTTAAAGAAGAGCTTCTTGCTAATAGACAGGAAGTTCAAGGGAACATTGACATGGCTATGCAGTTAATGCAACAACAAGGGATGGGTCAATGACAAAGGAGAAGATTAATGCATCGGTTGATGGTAGATCGTATACTGCTGAAGTTGAAAATGATCTTAATAATAAAGCCTATGCTTTATTTGGTTCAGGTATTGGAAAGCAATTCTTACAGTATTTGGAAAACATTACAACGAATAACATTCATGGCCCAGGAGTGGCAATCGAAAACCTTGCACACTTTGAAGGACAAAGATGGTTAGTAGCATTGATAAAACATAGGACTGAAATGGGAAGGAAAAATGGCGACACCAACTGATCCTAAACTCTATGCAAGAGCAAAAGCTATTGTAAAGAAAAGAGTAAGTAAATGGCCATCAGCTTATGCTTCTGGGCAGTTAGTTATTCAGTATAAGAAAATGGGTGGTGGTTATAAAGGATGAGTTTAACCAAGTGGTTTAACGAAAAATGGGTTGATATATCTACCAAAAAAGATGGGAAGCACCCTCCTTGTGGAAGAAAGATGGGTGATGGAAGGTCTTATCCTAAATGTGTACCTTCAGCAAAAGCTAACAGAATGAGTGTTCAAGACAAAAGAAAAGCTACTGCTAGAAAAAGAGCTACTAATCCTAGTGGTGGTGGTAAGAAACCAACTTATGCAAGGACATAGATAATGGCAAAAACACCTGCATGGCAAAGGAAAGAAGGAAAAAATCCTAGTGGTGGATTAAATGCAAAAGGTAGAGCTAGCCTTAGAAGGCAAGGTAAAAATATAAAAAGACCAGTATCTGCAAAAGAAGCTAAAAAGAGTCCAAAAGCAGCTGCTAGAAGAAGAAGTTTTTGTAAACGTATGATGGGTATGAAGAAAAAGCTGACAAGTAAAAAAACAGCAAATGATCCAAATAGCCGTATAAATAAAGCATTAAGAAAGTGGGACTGTTAACAAGGGAGAAAATATGTCTAACGAACAAGAAACTACAGAAAACGTAGAAAACACAACAACAGAAGTTGAAAGCACTATTGCTAACGACACTGGAGAGCAAAATCAAGTTGAGCAACCAGACCAAGTTGCTAGACCTGATTGGTTACCTGAGAAGTTTGAAACACCAGAGCAACTCAAAACATCTTATGAAAATTTAGAAAGAAAGTTTCATACAAGACGTGATGAGATAAAGGCAGAGTTAGTTAATGAACTTAATGAAGAAGCATCAAAAGAGGTGCCTGTAAGTCCTGGGGATTATCAAATAGATCTACAAGACGAAGATGGTAATAAGCTTGAGATTGATGAAAACAATCATATGCTTGGTTGGTTTAGAGAAAAAGCACATAACATGGCACTCAGCCAAGATGAGTTTAATGACTTTGTTGGTGAGTATATGGCTATGGAACAAACAGCAGGGCCAGATTGGAACGAAGAAAGCCAAGCTTTAGGTGAGCATGCAGATAGAAGGCTTGAAAGAGTTGATGCTTGGGCAAGTTCTGTATTGAGTGAAGCTGATTATAATACATTTGCTGATATTCCTGCTTCTGCTGGTATGGTTAAGTTTTTTGAATCTATAATGGAGCTTAATGGTCAGCCTAAATTTAACATGACATCGACAACAGAGTTTCAAGAAACAGTTACTAAAGAAGACTTAATGGCTGCTCAAAGAGATCCTAAATACTGGCAAAATGGTGGAGATCCTGCACATATAGCTAAAGTAAGAGCTATGGCAGAACAGCTTGCAAGGAAACGTGCCTAGTAATGTGAATTAACAAAGTTTCTGTTTTCTGAAAGATTGAAATTACTAGAAGGCTCGTAGAATTACTTAGAGGCCCAATTTGGAATAACCTTAATGTAGTAGTGAAGCGAATAACCAGAATAGTATAATTTTAACCTTTAATGGAGGCTTTAATGGCTTTAACTACCATAAGCACTTCCTTTATTGAGGAGTTTGAATCTGGAGTACACGTTGCCTATCAACGTATGGGTTCTAAACTCAGGAATACTGTTCGTACTAGAAATGGTGTTAAGAACAAAACAACATTCCAAAAAATCGGTAAAGGTTTTGCTACTACAAAAGCAAGGCATGGTAACATTGCACCCATGAACCTTGCACACACTAACGTAAGTGTAACAGTGGAAGATTACTTTGCTGGTGAGTGGGTCGATGATCTAGATCAGTTAAGAATTAACCATGATGAAATGCAAGTTGCTCAACAGTCTGGTGCTTATGCATTAGGTAGAAAGACAGATGATCTAATTTTAGAGCAGATGACTACTACCACATCAGCACATGATGAGACAACCAACGGCATAACTTTAGCATGGGCTTTAGAGCTTATGGAAAAGTTTGGAAACAATGAAGTTCCTGATGATGGTCAGAGATACTGCGTTGTAGGTTGGGAGCAATGGTCACAGCTAATGGCAATCGATCAATTCTCAAGAGCAGAATATGTTGGTGAGAATGATCTTCCTTTTCCAATGGGTGTAACAGCCAAAAGATGGTTAGGTTTCATGTGGTTTGCACATGGTGGTCTACAGGGAAGAAATGGATCAGGAGCCGCTGGTACAACACACAAAGAGTGTTTTGCTTACCATAGAGATGCCGTTGCACATGCAATCGGTACAGATATAACTTCAAATATGCAATATCACAACGATAAGGACAGCTACTTTGTATTAAACAAAATGCAACAGAACGCAGTCTTAATTGATGCTGAAGGTGTATTTGAGCTAGAACTAAAGAACTAGGAGGGAAACATGGCTTTCGTACAATCAGATTTAAGTTTAGTTTCCTATTCAGGTAATGGTTTTCATATCTGGCACTACACATCAACAGATGCATCTACAGTAATCGATGGAGCAGGTTATTTTAATGACATGGCTAATGAGATGAATGTAGGTGACGTTATATTTGCTAACACAGCAACAGGAGGTACACCTGTGTACGGAATGTTTGTTGTCAATGCTAATGATGGCACAACAGTCGATGTGGCCAATATAGTATCACTATCTGGAACAGATTCTGACTAATGGCTAAGAAACCAACAACAACAAAGAAGGAGGTAGCTGTAAAGGCTACTTCCTCTTCTAGTTCCAAAAAAATAACATTTGGGTCAAAAGTAAAACTTGGGAGCAGAGTAAATGCCAAAAGCTAGTGATGGTAAAGAATTTCCATATACAAAAGAAGGTCTTGCACAACTTAAAGCCTATAATGAAAGGCTAAAAAGAAAAAAGAAGACTATGGGTAACAAGGACACTACTTCTAAGGACAAAACAGAAAGTCCTTATAACAAAGTACGTTCTGATAATGTTCCAAGTACATAGAGGTTATTAACCACATGAAAGAAAAATTAAAAAAAATTTCTGAGACTTTTCCAGGTAGTCCAAAATCTATAGAAACTATGTCTAGAAGATTTAGAATTAATGTTTCTGATCCATTAAAAAAACTTAAAAATAAATATACAAATGAAACTAAAAAAAGACATGTAAGAAGCATGGGTAAAAAAGGTTATACCGAAAGCTATAAAAAAACTATGGGTTTTGAACATAAAACTCCAGGGTTTGTTGATACTATGCTTACCAAAATGCCTATACCAAGAACTTACAGTAATTGGATACATGGAACTGGTAAAACAAAATCAATAGAAAATAAAGCTATGTCAGATCACATGATAGAAGGTGGCAAAAAGAAATTAGTTAAGGGTACATAATGCCAAATACAGCCAAGACCGATATTGAAGTAGCACAAAGAGCAATGGTCTTAGTTGGCATGGAGCCTTTATCCTCTTTTACAGAAGCTACTGATGAAGCTTTAGTAATGAACACTAGCTATGAAGACATAGTTGAAGACTGTTTAGCACAGAATAACTGGAACTTTGCTACTGGTCAGATAGAGTTATCCAGATTAGCTGATGCACCAGTAGATCGTTGGGATGCTGCTTATGCAATGCCAACTGAGCCTGCCGTTATCCAAGTGCAAACAGTAACAATCGAAGATGCTGTTCAGCAATATGATATCTATGAAAGATATATTTACCTAAATGCAAATGAAAATGACAGAGTTGTTCTTAACTATATCTTTAGAGTAGATACTCAGTATTGGCCACCTGCATTTACCTTATGGGTTATATATCGCCTTGCATCAATTTTGGCTTTATCTGTTACAAGGAAAGCAGATATTGCACGTTCATACAGTCAACTTGCCGATGTTCAATTTAGAAGAGCCAAAGCCAGAGATGCACAACAAGTTACAACTCAACAAGTCGCATTGAGTAGGTTTCACAGAATTAGATTAGGTTCTGGAATCTTTACAAAAATTGAAGGGACTACAGGAACTTAAATGAATGGCACTTCTAAGGCAATTTACGACTAATTTTTCATCAGGGGAGTTATCCCCTCTTTTATCATCTAGAGTTGATGCTGAAGCCTATCGTAATGGAGCATATAGGCTCCGTAACGTAAGGTTAAAGGCTCAAGGTGGTTGCACTAGAAGGCCTGGGCTTAGGTATCTTCAGACCCTCGCAAATGAGACTTATCAAACAGAAGCTTATGTTTACGATGAAGATGAAGCTTACATATTATTATTTAGTGATACCAAATTAAGAGTTGTAGATATATCAAGTCCTACAACAATATTACAAACAATAACAAGTTGCCCTTGGACATCTTCACAAATAGGTTCATTAGTTGTTGCACAAAGTGGTGACACAATGTTCGTTACTCATCCAGACATCCCAATGCAACAAATACAGAGAACAAGTGCTACTAACTTCACAAGAACGGCATATGCTTTTGACACATCTAGTGGATTAACTTATCAACCATATTATAAATTTGCATCAGGTAGTATAACTTTAACTCCTGGACAAACTCATGGGTCAACAACATTAACTGCAAGTGCTGATGCATTTACATCAGATTACGTTGGTTTATATCTTAGATTAGTTGATTCTGCTGGATTGGTTTTTCATGCAGAAATCACTGCATATACAAGTGCAACTGTTGTTACAGCAACAATATCTGGAACAATGTCTAACACAAATGCAATCACCGATTGGCAAGAACCAGTATTTAGTTCAGTAAGAGGTTATGCAAGAGCAGTTACATTGCATGACCAAAGATTAATATTTGGTGGTAGTCGTGATCTGCCTAACTTTTTGTTTATGTCAAAGATTGGTGAGTTCACAAACTTTGATGTTGGAACAGGAAATGATGATGAATCAATACAAATACAAATTGCAGAAGCTCAAGTATCAGAAATCAAGGCTATGCAATCATTTCGATTTCTCACAATCTTTACGTCTGAGCAGGAACTCTATGTGCCAACTAGTGAGAACAAACCTCTTACACCCTCAACCATTACAGTTAAGAAGCAAACAAGCTATGGCTCAGGAGCTGTCCAACCTCAAGAATTTGATGGTGCTATAGTATTTTTAACTAAGTCAAAAGGTGCTATTCGTGAATTCATATTTTCAGATATATCACAAGCATATAACTCTGACTCAATAACATTATTGTCAGAACATATTATTGGAACACCTGTTGCTATAGAAGCACAACGGGAATCTTCAGACCAAATGGAGGGATATCTTTACCTTCTTAACTCAGATGGTCACATGCCAGTATTCATGTCTATAAGAAAGGAGAAAGTCCAGGGATGGGTTAGATATGATACTAATGGTGACTTTAAGAATATGGTTAATGTTAATAGGCAAATTTATACTGTTGTTGAGAGAACCATTGATTCATCTACAGTTAAATCATTGGAGCTTTTTCAAAATGATTATTATCTAGATATGTCTTCTCAACAAAGTGGTAGTGCTTCATCTACCTGGACAGTTGCACATTTACCTAATACAGAAGTGCAGGTTAGGTCTGGTAATTATTCATTAGGTACATTTACTACAGATGGCAGTGGTGTCGTAACACTTGGGCAAGAGGTAACATCTGTTGAAATAGGTTTAGCTTACACACCTGAGATAACAACATTGCCTCCTGAGATGCAGTTACCAGATGGTGTGAGTGTTGGCCAAAAAAGAAGGGTTGTCAGAGCCGTTCTTGATTTGGTAACAACACTTAATGTGAAAGCAGGAGGCACAAGAATTTTGCTAAGATCAGTAACAGATGATTTTTCTCAAGAGCCTACTGCTCTCACACAAAGAAAAGAAGTCTATTTGTTAGGTTGGTCAAGGGAAGGAAGAGTAACAGTTACACAAGAGGAACCATTGCCAATGACACTTAACGGCATATTACTAGAGGTGGAAGTCTAATGGGAGCTGCTGGATACGGATTAAGTGCAGTTATGTCACTAGCTGCTGCAAAGCAAGCACAAAGAGCATATGCTAATGATGCACAAGCTGCTTATGAACAAGCTGAAATGGCAAAGATACAAGCTGACCAAGAAGCTATCAACAGAACGGCACAACTAAATGCTCAACTAGCAAGTATATCTGCCAGTGCTGGCAGTGGTGGGGTAGCTGTCGGAACAAGTGGCAGTATTCAAAATATAAGAAGAAGAGAAACACAGTTAGCTAAAGCTGATGTTTCAGCTATTAAGCTTATGGGGTTTCAGAATAGACGTAAGTTTCAACTTCAAGGAAAAGCAAGCAAAACTAAAGGAAAAGCTGCTTTACTTACTGGATTGGGCAATGCAGCACAATCAGGTGCAAAAGCATATGAGGCAGGTGATTTTGGTTAGTAAGGGTTAAATATGGCTATTAAAAGAACTATTAAAAGACAAAATTTAGTAAGACCAGTTGCTATGGATTATAGCAGTGGTGGTTTAGCAATGTCTCAAGCTAGTCAAAACATAGCTAATACAATATCTAATGTTACCAAGTTTGTAGATGACAATCAGTTTCAACAAGCAGTTCTTGATGCTGAAATAGCAGGAAGACAACTTGGCACACAGACAATAAAAGACAAAGAAGGTAATACAATACCAAAGCCATTAGATCAGATGTCTCTTAATAGCTTTACTGCTGATATTTATAACAAAGCCAATCTTAGAAAAGCACAACAATATTTTAAAAAAGAAGCTATTAATAGCTATGGCTTGGCTTTACAAAATCATGCAACTGATGTAGCCAATCAATCTTTACTAGAAAATCAAGGTAACATTGATGAAAATGGTAAACTTGTAGTTAAGTCTGCTGGAGAACAATATATTGATGGTATAAGGAAAAGCGTTTCTCCAGATGTGTTTAATCAGATTAGTCCTTCTTTAAGTGTTATATGGGGTAAAGCAGGTAGGCAAGCTTCTGCTATACAAATAAAATCAGTAAAAGAAAACTCACTAAAACAAGCCGAAAAAAACCTTAATACATTACTTACATATGAAACAAACTACATTACAAATGGAAGTGCTGATGAAGCTGACCTAACTTATATTGAAGAAAATAAACAAAAAGTATTTGAGATTATTAGAAATAATTCATCATCTAAAGCTGATGCAGATCAGGCAATCTTAAATTATGGTCAGGCATTACAAACAAATGTTTCTAACAATGCAGTAGATTTAGCTTATCAATCAGGAGCATCAATATCAGAAATGCTTAAAATGGCATTAGATACTGAAGTTACCTTTGCAAACGATCCTAACATTATAGGCTCTAAGGTAAGAGCATCAATGGAAAGTCGAATAGCATATTACGACAAATTAGAAACACGTCTTAGAACTGAAAATAGATTTAATTCAGCTAATCTTTTAGCATCATATAGTTTGAGGCTTCGTAATGGTGAAACTATAAGTGATGATGAGATACAAAAACTAACTCTTACAGATCAGCTTAGTTTTGAAAAATATAAAGAGTCATTTTTGGAAGGTATAGAAACAAAAAAGATAAAAAATTTTAATGATAATATATCAAAAAATATATTAGATATAGAAGCTAATAACATTGAGCCACAAAAAAGCGATACTCCAATGGACTTTGGTGGCCCAACCAAACAAATGCTCAAAGAAAGAGCCAAAGTAACTAAAATGAATGAGTTAGTTAGGCTTTTGTCTCATAAAGATATTGATATACCTAACAGAAGAGCAATATATAGTTTGTTAAATAAAGTACAAAATGAAATGCTCACTATCAAAGGCGAAGAGTTTAAAGCCAATATGGAACGTATGTTTGGTGGTAGTGGTGGTGTAGTTGCTTTAAATCCAGAAACACTACTTAGTCCTGCATATATAAATCAATTAAAGCAAGCAGGTATTATTGGAAATGGCAAAGCTTTTGCCTACTCAGAATCTCAATGGATAGCTAAAGTTAATACATATTCAAAAGCTTGGTATAAACAACAACGAGAAACAAAATTACTTTCAGGTGTAGGATCTAAAATAAGTTCAGGAATTGTGTTAAACAAAGAAGATAGAGAAGCACTAGAAAAGATTCTTCCGACTCAATTTAACCTCAATGGTCAGATGGTTGAATATGATCCCCTAAGTGACAATGCAGAAATAAGAAATACAAGCATTGATTTTTATACAAGGCAAGTTACTTTGCATGGTTATATACCACAAAAACTACAGGATATATTTGCAAGCATACCATATCTAAAAGACGATAAATTTACATTTGCAAAACAATTATACGGAACAATAAAACAAGCTATAATTAATAAATATGGTGATGATGGTGAGGCTAGGTTTCAATTTATTACTTCAGGTGCTGTGTCTGAGGTAAATACATCAATGATGGAATCTGCTTTTTATTATCCTGATTCGGGAAGTTTTTCTACTGCTAATTCACCCAGTAGTGCTAATAGAAATCTTTCTGATTTATTTCCTAATAGCAAAATGATGGGAGATAAAACAAATACATCTGATATGGTCGTTTTTGATACAGCTTTTCAAGAAGTTGCAGACTCTATAGATGATAACTGGTTTGTTAAATTATTCAGCAATGGTGTAGGTGGACAGCCTTATGTAACAAAACAAGTAGAATCATTTTATGAACAAAGTGGTGTTAGTAATATGGCAGAGGCCATAATTCGTGATCCGTTTATGAAAAACGAAATGATAAAATATGTTAAATTCTTAGCCGCAAGGGGTGAGGTTGCCAATAATCCAAAAGGATTGAACCAAGCTATTCTTAAAACACTATATAGGTTTAGTGGCAATATGCATTTGCATGAAGATAAAAATGGTAAAATTTCATTAATTAAAGGTCAAGACATTGTAAAAGTGGCACAGTCAACAATCCCTGGAGATGGTGTAATTGTTACAAAAAATATGATTATAGATGATGCAATAACTCAATGGAACAACACATTTACTGGCGATGTTAATGATACAGTTTTGAATGAAGCTATTGAAGATCGTGAAATAATGTTTATTAGCAACAATGAAACTGCTGGAACACCTACATACAGGGTTGTTGCCTTATTAGAAGATGGAAGAAATGTTACTATAGCTAATAACTATAGCTGGAACTATTATGGCTCACAGTTGCAAAAAGATTACAGAAAAGCTTTAGAAAAAATACAAAATGGTGGAGTAAGAAAAGCATTAGGTTATTTTGATTTTATGTCTAAGAACAATCTAAATGCAGTTATGGAATCTATTAGAACAAATAGAAACTATGCAGAAGGCATAAAATCATTGGTTGCAAGCTACAATAAATTTGCAAATACAATAAACTCAGCACCACTTTCTTACACAAACATATTGCCTTTTATTGAAAGCCCTACAGGTAAAGAACAGTTAGAAAGTTTTTTTGATACTTACAGGCTTCTTAGAGGTGATATTAGATGATTAGAACACCTGAATATACAGGTATAGTACAACAGTTAAATCAAAACTTAGCAGAAGAACAAAGTAGTCCTATATCAACATTTAATGATGTCTATAAAAGTCCTTATGTTGCACCAGAAGAATATAGTTTTAGTGAATCAGTTGGTGCAGGTTTTAGGCAATATACTGGTTTTCAAGCACTTTCACGTCTTATAGAAAATACTGATTTTGAAGATGATCCATCATATGATCCTTTGCAAGACCCACAAGTACCAGAAGGATATGAGTGGCGATTTTTAAATAGTTCTAGTGCCTACGAAACAACAGTAAGGCTTGAGAGATTACAGGAAGATTTAAAAGATCTTGAAATTATTGAAAATGGTAACTTGTTAGGTGTAGGTTTAGGTGGTTTGCTTTCTCCTCTTACATTAGCACCACTTGGTACATTTAAAACATTAACTCAAGCAAGTTTTCTTAAAAGGTTTGTAGGTAGTGCAGCTTTTACAACAGTTTTATATGCACCAGAGGAATTTCTTATTGCATCACAATCTGAAGGCAGAACTGAGCTTGGTCAGACATTAGTCCCTTTAGTGGGTGCAGGAATAATAGGTGGTACAATCGGTGGTCTTTTTGGAAGAAGAATAGCAGGTGGAATGAGGCCAGCAGATGACTTTGCACAAGAAGGGGAAGAAGGAATATTCAGAAGTGTAGGTGCCTCAGCTGATGAAAGTAGCCCACAGAATCTAAGAATATCTATGGATAATGAAGCTTTAGAAGAAACTGGTATCAAGCTTGAAAAACTAAAGTGGAATCCAGTTACAAGATTGACACAAAGTGCAAACCTTACATCAAGAAAAATTGTTGCAGGGCTTGTTGACATGGGTGGTGTCATACAAAAGAAAGTCCAGGGAGGTAAGGTAACTGGTGAGTCTATGGATCAATCTGTAGAAACTACATTTAGAACGACTTATCTTAGCTCACTTCTAGATTCAATGAGAGCTATGGATACTGCTTATCTTGCTTTTAGAGGTGTTGTGGCTAAGTCTGGTGACATTGGCAGATCTATGCAATTACTGACGATGAAAGGCAAAGACTTCATACAACGTAATCAAACATTATCTGAATTTGGCTTTCGTGAAAGGGTTGCCAAAGCCATGAGAAATGGTGATGTTGATGAGGTTGTTGACTCAGCTACACCTTTTGTTAATCAGGCTGCTCAGGCATACAGAAAACATTTTAATAAAATTAAAGAAAATGCAGAAGAGGTAAAGCTATTTGAGATAGAATTAGGTAAGAAAATCAAAGGCTTAGAGATAGCTGTATCAGAAGGCCGTGCTACTGCTGAACAATTAGCACAAGCCAAAGCAAGATTAGTGCAGTTAAGACAACAAGGTGTATTGCTTAATACTGCTAAAGGATATGTACCAAGAGTACCTAGGATAGATAAAATAGAAAAAAATGCTGAAAGATTTAAGACCATAGTTAGTGACTGGGCACTTAGCCGTTTTCAGATAACAAGGCAACAAGCTGATGAATATGCAGATGAAATTATACTAAACTACACTAACAGTAGGCCTTTTTATAATTTAGACGAAGGTGCAGATTCAATAGACTGGATAACAAATGCTAGTGGTGTAAAAGCAAGATCATTTGAGATACCTGATAAACTTATAGAAGAGTTTTTAGAAAATGACATTGAGGTACTTGCACGTCACCACACAAAAACAATGGGCATTGATATTGAACTGACTAGAGCATATGGCGATGTTTCTATGTCTAATATTATTAAGCAGATAACACAAGAATATGATGCCTTAGTAAAACAAGCCCCCACTATTGCTGAGAAGCAAAAACTTAAGCAAGGTTTAGCCGACGATCTAAGAGATATAAGGGGTCTAAGAGATAGGCTTAGAGGAACATTTGGAGCATCTAAAGACCCTCATAACATGACAAGTAGATTTGTAAGACAGATGAAATCATTCAATGTGCTTGTTGGTATGGGTGGTGCCGCTGTATCATCGATACCTGATGTCATAAGACCTATAATGACTGAAGGCTTAAAGAATGTTTATGAGCATGGTTATAGACATATGTTTAAAAGCCAAAGGTCAGTTATAAAACAAATGACAAAGAAAGAAGCAAGACAAGCTGGCATAGCTGTTGATGCTGCTTTAGGTCTTCGTGCAAACTCATTCTCAGACATAGGTGACTTATTTGGTAGTCGATATGCTATGGAAAGAGCATTAAATCAATCTACTGGTTTATTCTTTTTAATGAATGGTTTGAACTATTGGAACCAAGCTATTAAAGAGTTCACAAGCAATGTCATTAGTTTAAGAATGACAAGTGCAATTATGAAGGATTATCAAAAACTTAGCAATGCAGATAGACGTAAATTGTTAGCAAATGGCATCGATGGTAATGATGCATTTCGTATGCAACAACTAATACGTCAGCATGGACAAAAGGTTGATGGTGAATGGTTACCTAATACTGCTCTTTGGGGTGACAAAGACATGGTAAGAAAGTTTAGAAATGCTTTAAATCAGGCAGTAGATAGAACAATAATTACCCCAGGAGCAGGTGACAGAGCTTTGTGGACATCTACAGAGATGGGTTCATTAATCACACAGTTTAAGGGATATGGTCAAGGAGCTACAGTAAGACTTCTAACATCAGGCTTACAAGAAAAAGATGCTGCTTTTTGGCAAGGTGCAATGCTTTTAGTTGCTATGGCATCATTGGTAAATGAATTTAAGAAAAAGCAATATGGCATTGATAAAGAACAAACTTATTCTGAATTGTTAGTTGATGCAGTAGATAGAAGTGGTGTTCTTGGTTGGTTTACAGATGTT
>Ga0255777_10002575_pt1 | contig 16023 bp, 17 predicted proteins | sample 101ome_15_FD_179975 | JGI IMG/M metagenome (GOLD analysis project Ga0255777, IMG submission 179975) | Coastal salt marsh microbial communities from the Groves Creek Marsh, Skidaway Island, Georgia - 101402AT metaG (version 2) | ecosystem: Environmental > Aquatic > Marine > Intertidal zone >... | reverse complement strand
GTGTCTTTCGGAGCCAAATCCCGCTTTATCAGCCTGATGCTGTTGACCCTGTCACCCAAGAGGTTCAGCATTGCTGGAACCGCAACCGCAGCCCCCAAAATTGCAAAAATAACCACCGCGACGCCAGCGAGCGCAAAAGACTGCAGGAAGTACTGCGGGAAAAACACCATTGAAACCAAGACCAGAGCCACTGTTAGGCCCGAGAACAGCACCGTCTTACCAGCAGAAGCGACCGTGTTTGAAACCGAAGTTGCAACATCGTTGCCTGCGGCCCGCTCCTCCCGGAAGCGGTTCACGACCAAGAGGCTGTAGTCAATGCCGAGGCCAAGGCCAAGACCCGTTACGAGGTTGAGGGCAAATATGCTCACGTCGGTGAACTGGCTGCCAATCCAGATGATTAAGAAAGACCCGACGATTGCAAGCCCGCCAACAAAAAGCGGCAGGCCTGCGGCAACAAGAGAACCAAATACAAAGATAAGCAGTAACACCACTATTGGAACAGCCACTATTTCGGCCCTAATGATGTCCTCATAGATGGTTTCGTTTATGGCCTTCGTCACCGCCCCAAAACCTGAGACGTGAACCTGGGCGCCCTGGTAGTCGCCGGTGTAGTCATCGACAATCTCAGCAACCACAGGCGTCTGGTCGGTGTCGTTGTCCAGGTCAACTAGTAGGTAGATGAGCTTGCCGTCCTCGCTCTTGAGGTTTGGCGGGGAACCAAGGGTGTAGTAGTTGAGAACCGAATCAACACCCTCGATCTCAAGTAGGTCTGCGCTCAGCTCCTGCACGAGTTCAAAGTGAACCGGAAAACCATTTGCATCAGTCGCATCGGCATCAGATGGGAGGTCGACAAGGACGAGCACCTCTGCCGGATCAACACCGAACTCACTCTGCAGCAGCTCGGTTACGAGAGTCGAATCGGAGTTTGGGTTGTCGTAGCCACCGCCCTTGAGAGCCCCAAAAGCCTGAAACCCCCAGAAAGAGGAGAGGACGACAAGGCTCACAAAACCAAACAAAATCAGCTTTGAACGCCTCACCACAAGATTGCCTATGCGGCGCATGATGTTCCTTAGTGAGTCTGAAGTAAATACATTCGCAGATTCCGTGAAAAGATTCCTGAATGTTCAGAAAACACTCAGTGAAAGCCGCCCTCTACCTCGCAACCTCAGCCATCGGACTGATCACCGCCTGGACGCTAAATGCTTTGGCGGTCTTTGAGGAAGCCGACTACCTGGCCGCGTGGTTCGGATCAACCGTTGACTGGGTGCTCTCCGTTGACCTGCTCGTGGTTGGGGTTGCGGTTGCGATCTTCATGATCAGCGAGGCCAGAAGGCTTGGCATGAAGCGGGTTTGGCTCTACTTCCTGCTCTCGGGTATCACGGCAATTGCCTTCACCTTCCCGCTCTTTATGTTCTTTCGCGAGCGCAAGCTCCTGAGCATCAGGCTCGGCGGGGGCAAGCTACAGAGATTTGAGTTTGATAACCACCGGGTCGATGTCTGGGTTCCCCCCACCATCAACCCAAAGACCCCGATTCTCTTCATGCACGATGGACGCAACCTTTTTGACGAGCTAGATAGCTTCACGGGGAAAACGTGGGAGGTAATCCCGGCAATCCGCGACGAGGTCAGAGGAGAAAAGCCGCTGGTGGTTGGGGTTTGGGGCCTAAGTGATGAGACGAGAATCCGGGAGCTCTCACCGCAAGAGATCATGGAGCGCCATCCGGAATTCTGGGATGCGCTGCCGGATGAATATAAAACCACCGGAACTGAGAGCTTTGGTGATGCCTATGTCTCACTGATTGCGGACGCAATTCTCCCGTTTGTGGTGGACCGTTTTGAGCTGGAGCACGACCTCCAAAGAACCGCGGTCATGGGTTCCTCCATGGGCGGACTGATCTCGCTCTATGCCATGAGCAAACGCCCCGAGCTCTTTGGAACCGCAATCTGTTTCTCCACCCACTGGCTCTTGGGGCAATCGACCATGGTCAATCAGCTCACCAGCATGCTGCCCACAGATGGTGTTCATCGCATCTGGACCGACAGCGGAACCAAAGAGCTTGATGAGCACTATCCACCGCTGCACCTAATGGCGGCAGAGGTGATGCGGTCCAAGGGATACACCGAACCAGACCTGCTTGTAGCAAATATCTACCCCTACACCGGCCATCACGAGAGCTACTGGTCTAGAAGGGTGGCAGATGCTCTGAACTGGTGGCTAAAGGCTCCTGGTCGAGATCAGGTGCTGGGATAGCCCCAGACATAAAGCGAATCACGTCCTTGTCCACCATCACATCTCGCATGGTGATTGGGCGATTTAGATACATACCCTCGAGAGATCTAACCCTGGATAGGGCGACGTAGGTCTGGCCGGGAGAGAACGCTCCTCTGCCCATGTCGATCTGGACCTCGTCATAGGTCTGACCCTGCGACTTGTGGATGGTCACAGCCCAAGCAAGTCGAAGCGGAACCTGCTTGAACTCAGCGAGGGTTATCGGCACCAGAGTCTCCTTGATTCGTCCCGATGCCTCGTCAAACTCTTCCTCGACCTCGTAGCGGACCTTCTCCCAGGTGGAGGGGCCAACCTCGATCTCTTCGCCGTCAACCTCAACCACAACAAGGCCGGACGCGGGTAGGTCAATGACGTGCCCGATGGTGCCGTTCACCCACCTTCTAACCCGAGCCCCATCGGCGCCCTTAGCCATCGAGGTGTCGTCGTTCTTGATAAACATCACCTGTGCGCCGACCTTGAGCTCGAGCTGGGTCTCGGCGGGCAGTGCTCGGCCAAATATCTTCTCCGCCCCCTCTGAATAGCTGGCTAGAAAGGTCTTTGGCTTGGTGCTTATTAGGTTCATCCGCTGGCGATTCACCGCATTCACAGTCTCGTTGATTGTCGCCAGCCTGATGACATCAGCGTGGGGCGGCTGACGATTACCGGCCTGGTTGAGCTCCTCAAGCATTTCGCCCGTTACTGACCCGTCCCTAATCGAGTTGAGGATCTCTTTGAATCTCTCGTCGGACTGCCTAAAGATCTCACTGAGCTCAAAGCGCTCGAGCTCTGCCTCGCGCCAAACATGGGCATCGAAGAACCACATCGAGCGATAGTTTTCGGCCATGTAGGAGCGCTCCACCGGATCAGACGGAGTCACGGGAGCTAGTTGGTACGGGTCTCCAAACATCACCACCTGCACCCCACCAAAAGGCAGCTTGCGCTTAGAGCGTGCTATCCGGAGGGCTCTATCGATTGCATCCATAAGATCTGCCGAGACCATCGACACCTCGTCAATTACGAGCATGTCAATTGCCCTCAGCACCTCTCTAGTTCTGCGAGAGAGGTGCCGGCCAATATCGACCTCGCCAAGGATGCCAAAGGGAAAAGTGAACAGTGAGTGGATAGTGACGCCCGCCACATTCAATGCCGCAACACCCGTGGGGGCGCAAACTGCAAAGCTCTTCTCGCTATTTGCGGTTAGGTAACTAAGGAGGGTTGATTTTCCCGTCCCGGCCCGACCGGTAACAAAGACGTGAGACTCTGACTGCTCGATGTATTCAAAAAGCGCGCGCTGCTCATCGCTCAGCTCAATGATCACCTGGAGTCCCTTGTTTTGCTCAGGTTCTCAAGCATGGCGTTGTAGTCCTCGAGATCCTTGTTGCCACTTCGGTCAGAGGCGCGATCGAGCCGCCTGCGCTCTCTGTCGTCGGAGCGCGACCACTGCCAAACCACAATGGTTGTGATGACAATGGTTGGTAGCTCTCCAACACCCCAGGCAAAAGCTCCACCAACCGCCTGATCGGTGAGCGGGTCGTCGCCCCAGGTGCGACCCATAGAGCCAAACCAGTCGGCCAGCAGCAAGCTCTTCTCGTTCATTAGGCTCAGCCCGAAGAAGGCGTGGAAGGCCATGGTCCCAATCAGCAGTATCAGTTTCAGCGGATAACCAGGGCGATGCGGCTGGGGATCGACACCAATCAATGCCTGCACAAAGAGGTAGCCGGTAATCAAGAAGTGAACCAGCATCCACTGGTGCCCCAGGTGCTCTTCCGTGGACCACCTAAACAGCGGGGTGTAGTAAAACATCACAAGAGACAGAGCAAAGTTCAAGCCCGCAAATAGCGGATGCGATATAAACCAGGCGTAAGGGGTGTGCACTGCCCACAGCACCCACTGTCGAAGCCCCCAAGAGCCGTCCTTGCGAGCTGTCTGCGCCCGAGAGAGCAGGGTCACCGGCGCTCCAGGGACTAGCAGCACCGGCACCATCATCGAGAGGATCATGTGGCCAACCATGTGGGTGGAGAACATGAACTCCTGGTAGGCATTTGGTGCGCCATTGGTCACATAAATCAGCGCCAGCATTCCTGAAACCCAGGACAGGGTTCGCCCGATTGGCCAGCTATCGCCACGAGAGCGGAGCCTCAGCACGCCATAGAGATAAAGTCCGATGGCGCCCAGCGCGATCGATAGCCAAAGGATGTCGATGTCCCAGACCGTGACCCAAGCGTTGGGAGTCAGCTCGGGAGGCAGCGGGTCGCCAGTCAATAGCTCCGCGGGTGTGGGAGGTACGAATTCGTTGGGGTTCTCGGGCAGTGCGGTGGTAGCCAAAGCAGTTCCAAGACCAATTGCTGAGCCCATTATGAACAGCTCCACACCCACGAGTCTCCAGAAGCCAGAGGTTGATGCGGAAATCTTCGAAATTGCTCCGAGCCGGTAGCGAGCGCCGAAGATGCCCAAGAGCACAAGCAGTCCAGCTTTACCAATAAGCAGCATTCCATAGGGGCTGAATATGTCCTCCGGCCCATAGAGCCTGATGAATCCCGAGGTGAGGCCGGAGACGCCAACCGCCATGAATGCCAAAAGGGCAAGAGTTGAATACCTAGAAACCAATACCTGTGTGCGCTCGTTGCCAGCTCGGAACACGGCATAAAGCGCAATCAGTCCCCCAACCCAGACGCTGATACCAATCAGGTGCATAAGCAGCGAGTTGACTGCAAGAGCGTGACCCGAATCCGAGGAGGCATGGCCCGACTCGGCAAGTGGGTAGAGCCCAGCAATCGCAATAGCGGCGTTAACCGCGGTCATCCTCCTGCCCCCAAAGGCGATGGTGCTGAGGCTCAAGAGGAATGCGAATCCAAGATTGAAAGCGAGTAGTGTGCCGAGCTCGATCTGCGTTGCAAATAGCCACAGGCTCTCGCTGAACTGAGAGCCATAGGTAATCTCAGAGCCCGATGCAGACAGATAGGTGAAGATGAAGTTCGCAGCTCCCGCAAACAGCCAAATCGAAGCGGCCCAACTCGCCACCGGCTGAAGACGAGCTCGCTCATCATCATTGGCTGCAAAAGACGCCAGCACCAGTGAGCCCACGGCAGTAGCCATCGACAGATTGAGGATTAGTTTCGTGATGGGTTGTCCGAACCGAACCACTGGTCCGGGATCTGCCAGAGGAAGTGGCGCGGCAGCTCCGCCAATTACTAGCCCCAGCCCAAGGACTGCTAAAGCACCAATTGAGAGAAGAAGCAGGCCCCTAAGCGCGAGTGGGTAGGGCTCTGTCTTCACCTACCGAGCCTCGGAAAGAGCCTTGGGGTCTTGAGAGCATATTTGTCATAGGCGGGATACTTCTTGCGCAGCAGCGTCTCCTCGAACTCCGCCTTGGTGTTGAGAAGTGCAAACAGCAGCATGTAGGCAATGACCTGCGGCCAGTAGCCGGCGTCAAGAAGAACGCCAAAACCCATCACAAGTAGCGCGAAGTAAATGGGGTGCCTCACCCTTGAGTAAATTCCGGTGGTTACGAGCTGACCCTTCTCTTTTGGAGAAGGATGGGCCGTCAAAGAGTTGCCGAGCCCTAAAAAGGAAAACAGCAATAGGCCAGACCCGAGGGCGATTAGGACAAGTCCAATGGTGCCAACTATCTCGCTGGCGCCTCCGTAAGGGCTCTCCATGCGGGGAGACAGCACCAGTAGGAAGATGAGCACAAACTGAAGTGCCACATAAAACCAGCCGCGAGATTTGTCAGTCATGACATCAAGCCTATTCCAAAGCAAAGACGGCGCCCCAGTGGGACGCCGTCTTGTTGGTTTGGGTTGTTACTTAACAGCAGCCTTTAGCTTGCTTCCAGCTGAAACCTTGACGGTGTTAGCTGCAGCAATCTGAATGGTCGCTCCGGTCTGTGGGTTACGTCCGGTGCGAGCCTTACGGTGGCCCTTGTCTACGCTTAGGTAACCAGGAATGGTGACCTTGTCACCCTTCTTGATTGAGCCTGCAATGGTTTCAAACATTGCGTCGATAACGCGGCCAACGGCGGCCTGCGACTCGCCAGTGTGCGATGCAACTGCTGCTACGAGTTCGCTCTTGTTCATAATGGTCCTCCTGGACTTGTTAGGGACATTAATGTCTCAATCAACTTATAACCACCGACAAATAGCAGGCACGTCTGCTCTCGGCGTGTTGCGGCGTGTTTTTCCCCGAGTTTTCGGGGAAGTCGGGGGTATTGGCATCCAAAGACAGACCCGTTTTCACGCTAATGTGATTGGGTGAGTTCAGAGTCCGAATCTACAGGTGCGTGGACAAGGACAACTCCGTTTCTCAAAATCCAGCTGCTTTCTATGGCCGCGGGCCTCAGTTACATGGGTAGCTCGCTTACAACCTTTGCTGTAATCCTGCGAGATAAGGACGCTGTGGGCCCAACTGGGGTCTCGATAATCCTGCTTGCAATGTTGGTGCCAAATGTCCTGATGGCCCCATTTTCTGGGCAAATAGCCGATCGTTTTGAATCACGGGTGGTAGTCCCGTCGGCCCTAGTTGCAATGTCGGCGAGCACGCTAAGCATTGCTTTGGTGCCTGCGGTTTGGTGGGCTCCAGTTGCCTTATTCATAACAGCCACCTTCGGCACGATGGTAGGCGCTGCCTCATCCGCCACCGTTGGTCACCTCTCCAGGCCCGAGGACATGACAAGAGTTACCGGTATCCAGCAGACCTACGTATCGATGGGCTCGCTTGCTGGACCCGCAGCCGGGGGTATCCTCGTCGGTACCACCGGCTACTTCTGGCCTTTTGTAATCGACTCGCTTTCGTTCTTAGTTTTGGCCGCCACTTTTATTGGGCTTGGGCTCAACCGCAAACCCCAGGGACACGAGGAGGGCGAGAAGCCGCGAGCACTTGATGGTTTCCGGTTCCTTCTAGGTGAGCCGGTGCTGAGGGCGATCATGATAATTCTGCTCATGGTCATTCTTTCGCTCGGCATGATAAACGTGGGCGAGGTCTTTCTTGTGGTGGACGAGCTTGGCGCAACCCCAATCATCTACGGTTTCATCGGAGCACTATTTGCCGGTGGCAGCCTGTTGGGAGCTGTACTGCTCCAGGTGCTTAAAATCCCCGAGAGCAAGCAAGCCGCAGGTCTACTGTTAGCGATTTTGCTTATGGTGTTGTCCCTCACTGGACTCTCCCAGGCACCGAGTTGGCAGTTTGCCGCCGTGGTCTACTTCCTTGCCGGTTTTGGAAATGCCGGGGTCAACATCTTTGCCGTGGGTCAGATACAGCGCCGAGCAAAAGAATCGGTGCGAGGGCGAATCATGGCTGCGGTCCAGGGAAGCGTGAATGCGGGCAGCATGGCATCTTTGGGCTTTGGGGGAATCCTTATCGGCATCTTTGGCGTCCGAGAGATCTTCCTCGCCGGGGGCATCATGGCGCTGCTGGCTCTAATTGTCTTTGGGCCGCAACTACTCAGAGCATCGAAGGTGGTTAAAGAAAAATCCGCCCCTGAGGGCGGACAGTTCTAAAAGCTAATTACCAGGATGACTTGGTGATGCCTGGAAGCTCGCCCTTGTGTGCCATCTGGCGGAAGCGAACACGGCTGACACCGAACTTCGATAGCACACCACGTGGACGGCCGTCGATCAGGTCACGGCTGCGAACGCGAACCGGGCTTGCATTGCGAGGAAGCTTCTGAAGTCCGAGGCGTGCCTCTTCCTTCTGCTCTGCAGTTGAGGTTGGGTCAACCAACTGCTTCTTGAGCTGAGCTCGCTTCTCGGCGTAGCGCTCAACGATAACCTTGCGCTGCTCGTTACGAGCGATCTTGCTCTTCTTTGCCATTTAGCGCTCCTCGCGGAATTCAACGTGCTTGCGCACTACTGGGTCGTACTTCTTCAAACTGATGCGGTCTGGGTCGTTGCGACGGTTCTTCTTGGTTACATAGGTGAAGCCGGTGCCCGCAGTGGACTTCAGCTTGATGATTGGACGAACGTCCTTATCCTTGGCCATCTTCTTCCTAGATCTTCTCGCCGCGAGCTACTAGCTCTGCGATTACGGAGTCAATCCCGCGAACGTCAATTACCTTGATGCCGCGAGCTGAAAGGTTGAGAGTCACCTTGCGTCCAAGCGATGGAACAAAGTAGGTCTTCTTCTGAATGTTCGGGTCAAAACGACGCTTGGTCTTGTTCTGAGCGTGCGAAACCTTGTGACCGAACTGCGGTCCAGTCTGCGTCACCTGGCAGTAGGCTGCCATTTCTCCTCCTAAGGGCGCGTTTACCCGAAGCAAATTGTTTGGGATTGTTCGGACCAAGGCCCGTGCAACCCCCCAAGTTTAGGAGGAATCTCCTCCCAAAAGCAAGTCCTAATTAGCTGCAGCCAGCGCAAACTCCAAATAGTTCAATTTCGTGGGAAAGCTCGGTAAAGCCATTGGCCTTTGCAACCTCAAGAGCGAGCTCCTCAAAACCCGGCATATCGAACTCCACTGTCTTGCCACACACCCTGCAAATCAGGTGGTGGTGGTGCTCGGGTGTGCAGATTCGATAGCGCATCTCGCCATCTGAGATGCTCAGGGAGTCCGCCAGCCCCTGCTCGACCATCTCTGTCAGTGCACGGTAGACGGTCGTAAGTCCTAGCTTCTTGCCAGACTGAGAAATCTTCTGGTGCAGCTCTTGGGCGGAGACAAACTCTGCCGTATTCGATAGCTGTTCAAGCACGGCGGTCTTTTGCCAGGTGTTTCTGCGTTCGCTCACCTAACCACCTCCGCCTTGTCTCTAGCCCAAGCTACTAGCCGGGCTATTAGATAGATCGTGAAGGAAATGGTAGTCACGTAGGGAGAGATAGGTAGCGTCCCGCCCAAAGCCAGAAGTGTTCCGCCAACCATTGCCACAAGTGCAAAGCTGACGCTCAACACCGGAACCCACAACTGACTAGAGCTCAGTCTCAACGCAGCCGCGGCCGGGGTAACCAAGAGCGCAAGCACCAAGAGTGCTCCAACGATCTGCACCGCTGCCGCAACTGACAGGCCAAGCAGCATGACAAACACGATCCCCAAAAGAGTTGTCTTCACGCCCCTTGCTGCAGCTACCTCACCGTCTAAAGAGGCGAAGGTCAGCGGCCGCCACATAAGCGCAAGTGAAACCAGCACGATTGAAGAGATAACGGCCATCGCGCCAAGCTTGGGATCGTCAACCGCGACAATCTGGCCCGTTAACAATCCGAACTTGTTTGCCGCCCTCCCCGGATAAAGAGCCAAGGCCAATATTCCGATGCCAAGACCAAAAGGCATCAAGACGGCCACGATTGAGTTTCTATCTCTGGCCCTGTCTCCCAGGAAGGCGATTATTGCCGCTGCCGTCAGGGAGCCAATAACCGAACCCAGCACCACATCCAGCCCCACGAGCAGAAAAACCGCGGCCCCTGCGAAGGAGAGCTCGGAGATGCCGTGAACGGCGAAGGAAAGCTCGCGGTTCATGACAAAGACCCCGACCAAGCCGCCAATGAGGGCTAGGAGTGCCCCGGCGATAAGGGAATTGGTTACAAGCGGCAAGAGCTTGTCGTAGTCAGAAAAGTTGATGATGTCCGAGAAGTCCACTAGTGCCACCGCTCATCTTCATGGTGCTCATGATCGTGAGCTCCCAGCACTACTACCCGCCCCTGATTTCTCACCACATCGATGTCTGCTCCGTAAAGCTCAGAGAGCACATCGGAGCGCATCACCTCATCTGGAGTTCCGATGGTGTGGCGGCCCTGGGCAATGTAGATCACGCGATCCACAAAGTCGATGATCGGATTCAAATCGTGAGTAACAAACACCACAGCGCTGCCAAGCTCTCTGCGCTGCTCGTCTATAAGTTCGCTAATTCTCATTTGGTGGTTTAGGTCGAGTGCACTAAGTGGTTCATCTGCCAAGAGCAACTTGGGTTTGGAAATAATCGCCTGGGCAACCCTCACCCGCTGCATTTCTCCCCCTGAAAGCGAGCCGAGGGTTTCCTGCGCTAGGTGTGCAGCATCGACCCTCTCGAGGGCCTCGAGAATTTTCTGCCTCCTTGGTGCGGAAGATATTGGAAGACCGGGCAGATGACCATCGAGGCCAAACCCCACACAGTCGCTCACCTTCAATGGAAGTCCAGCATCGGTAGCCCTGTGCTGGGGTATGTATCCCAGCTGAGAGTTGTGGCTGCCCGGTTCTCCGCCAAGAAAAGAGATGCTGCCGCCCGAAAGTTCCTGCGTGCCGACGATGCTCTTGAGGAGCATTGACTTTCCCGAACCATTAGGCCCAATCAGCGCCACAAACTCACCTGAAGAAACCTCCAGGGAGAGCTCATGCCAAAGTCGCTTGGAGTCAAACTCCAGGCTTGCTGACTGAATGGAAAGAACACTCAAGCTAGTAGATGGCCTCTTGCAGGTGATCGAGAATGCTTGCCATCCAGTCCAGATAGTCCATCTCTGGTTCCGAAATCAGTTCACTGAGCTGAACAACCGGAACACCGGATGCATTGGCGGATTCAACCAGGAGTTCACTCACCTGGTCCAGCTGCTGCTCGTTTACAACCACCAAGGAAACAACTTTTCCCGCGATTAGATCCTGTGCCTGCTTCAGCGCAGCCGCTGGGACCTCTCGCTCTTCCTCGATAGCGTCAGCAAGCGCATCGGGGGTCTGATTTACGAAACCGGCCTCCTCTAGCAGCAGGTTTCCGACACCCTCTGTGGCAATAAAGCCAAGCCCCAGTGCCTTTTCACGAAGTGCCTCAAGTCGTATCTCCAGGTTATCTAGCTCCGCCATAAAAAAGTCAAAGTTTTGGTTTACCTGATCGAAGCTCTCTGGGCGAAGCTCAGTGATGGCCTCGACGATCATTTCTGAGGCCTCCTCGACGGCATGGATGTCATACCAGATGTGCTCATTGCCGTGATCGTGGTTATGAGACTCCTCGTCCTGAGAGTGCTCCTCCTCATCGTGGGAATCTTCCTCGCCGAGATGTGAATGCTCGCCCTCAACAAGCTCTAGGAATATTCGCTCGCCATCGAGTGCCGAGACCAGCTGGCCAACAAACTCGTCGTAGCCACCGCCGTTGGCGATTACCAGCTCAGCCTCGCTGAGGGTGAGCTGGTCCCTGGCGGATGCCTCATAAGAGTGTGGATCCTGCATGGGGTCGCTAATGATTGCCGTGACCTCAACCCACTCGCCGCCAAGAATCTCGACCACCGATGCCCAAACATTGGTTGAAGTGGCAACCTGAATAGCCCCGGTTTGTCCCTCGCGCGTAAGGGTGGGGGAAGGTGCATCAGAGGGGTTACCCTCGGGATCGCCGGTTGTGGTGAAGTTCACGAAGATTGTGTAGAGACCGGCAGCAACAAAGGCGACGGTGAGGGCAGAGCCAATAATTTTTATCCACGAGCGCATGGACGAATACTAACCACTAATGAAAATGATTGTCAATTGCAGTTAGTCAAGGAGCAGAGCGGGTTCCTCGATAACGCTTGCCACGTCCTGCACAAACCTTGAAGCTACATCGCCGTCGACGACCCTGTGGTCGAAAGTTGCACCGATCGTCGTAATTTGCCTGACAACAATCTCGTCGTCAACAACCCAGGGCTTCTTGCGTATTGAGCCAAGAGCAACAATCGAGACTTCTCCTGGATTCAAGATCGGGGTTCCGGTGTCAACACCAAAAACCCCGATGTTGGTAATGGTTATGGTTCCCTCCGCCATATCCTCAGGAGTTGTCTTACCGTCTCTAGCCGTTGCGGCCAGCTGCTCTATTGCCTGGGCGAGCTCGAGCATGTTCATCGAATCGGCGTCTTTGATATTTGGAACTATCAGGCCCCTGGGGGTAGCTGCAGCAATGCCAAGGTTTACGAAGTTGTGAACGATGATCTCTTTGTCTGTCCAAGTCGAATTCACCATTGGGTTTCTGCGAATGGCCCAAATCATCGCCTTGGCCATGATTAGAAGCGGCGTGACCTTGATGCCAGCAAAGTCGACCGAGGACTTCAACCGCTTGACATATTCCATAGTTCTGGTTGCATCTACGTCGACGAAAATGCTCACATGAGGTGCTGTGAAGGCACTTTTTACCATCGCGGTGGCAATGGCCTTTCGTACACCCTTCACCGGTATGCGCTCCTCGCGCTCGCTCGGCTGCTGAGGGGTTGTGAGGTTCTTGAATACCGAGGCCTGAGACGCAGAGCCAACAACGTCCTCGCGGGTGATCTCGCCATGCATTCCGGTGCCGGTCACATTCCCCAGGTCAACGCCCAGATCCTTGGCAAGCTTTCGAATCGGAGGCTTTGCCATCACGGCATCGGATGCGGCCGCTGCTTTGACCATTGATACCGGTATTGCGGTTGAGATAGGGGCGGTGTTGACCGCGCGCTTTCTTCGGGACTTTACGTCCCCTGAGTCTCCGTAACCAACCAGGTTTGGAAGCTTGTATTCGGCTCCGGTGTCGCCCTCAGGCTCGTTGGCTGGAGCATCCGGCTCCGATAGCAGCGGCGCATTGCCCTGCACCACCACCGAGATTATTGGGGTTCCAACCTCTACCGTGTCGCCCTCAGCTACCAGGAGCTCAGAAACCTCGCCCTCAAATGGGCAGGGCAGCTCAACCACCGACTTTGCGGTCTCAATTTCACAAATTGTTTGGTTAACGGCGACCTTGTCACCGGGAGAAACGCGCCAGGAGACGATCTCGGCCTCGGTGAGGCCTTCCCCGACATCGGGAAGTGGGAACTTAGCAATGCTCATCGTGTCTCCCTAGTAAGCCAAAACCCTATCAACGGCCTCGAGGATGCGGTCCGCATCCGGGAGGTACTCCTCCTCGAGCTTGGCAGGTGGGTAGGGGGTATCAAAGCCGCCAACCCGAATTACCGGTGCTTCAAGGTAGTAGTACGCCTGCTCCGCGATGCGGGCAGCGATCTCTGAGCCAAGGCTCACATTGTTAGGAGCCTCCTGGGCGATAACCACCCTCGATGTCTTCTGCACTGATGCCAAAAGCGTCGGGTAATCCACCGGTGACAAGGACCTTAGGTCTATCACCTCAATGCTGATGCCCTCCTCGGCACCCAGCTCAGCCGCTTGAAGGGCGGTGGCAACCATGGGGCCGTGAGCAATAAGAGTGAGGTCGGTTCCCTCCCTTAGCATTCTGGCGGAGTGCAGAGGAAGAGGTGCGGTGTCAAGGTTTACGGGCCCCTTTTGCCAGTAGCGGCGTTTGGGTTCTAAGAAGATAACCGGATCCGGGGACTCAATCGCCTGCTGAATCATCCAGTACGCGTCGTTGGGGTTCGATGGTGACACCACCCGAAGTCCCGGGGTGTGGGCGAAATAGGCTTCTGGGCTCTCTGAGTGGTGCTCGACAGCGCCAATGCCGCCACCAACCGGGATGCGAATAACCACCGGCATCTGCTGAAAGCCCTCTGAGCGATAGGTAAGTCGCGCGAGCTGAGTGGTTATCTGGTTGAAGGCGGGAAAGACAAAGCCGTCAAACTGAATCTCGGCAACCGAGCGATAGCCGCGCATTGCAAGACCAATGGCGGTTCCCACAATCCCCGACTCAGCAATGGGGGAATTGAAGATCCGGCTATCGCCAAACTCGTCCAGTAAACCCTCGGTAACCCTGAAGACTCCGCCCAGCCTCGCTACATCCTCGCCAAACACCAAGACTTTTTCATCTCGCTGCATGGCCTTTCTAAGACCGGCATTGAGGGCCTTGGCGATGGCCATCTCCTGATAGTTACTCATGGCCACCCATCTGGTCCTCATAGGCGCGGAGCCAAGCTCTTTGAGCGTTTATCTCGGGGTGGTCGTCTGAATAGACGTTGTCGAAGATGCTCTCGAGTGGCGGCTTGGTTAGCGCAAAGGTTTGCTCTCTGATGTCCTTGGCCAGCTCGTCACCAGCAACCGCAACCTCTTCGAAGAAGTCGTCGTCTACACCCTGTCTCCTTAGAAATACCTCAAACCGTGCGATCGGGTCACGCTGGCGCCAGTACTCGACTTCTTCCTCTTCCCGATACTTGGTTGGGTCGTCGCTAGTTGTGTGAGCACCGATGCGATAGGTGAGAGCCTCGAGTAGGTAGGGGCCCTTGCCTTCCCTTGCCTCATCCATATGAATCTTGGTTGCTGCGTAGCAGGCAAGCACGTCATTACCATCCACGCGCAAACCAGGGACACCAAACCCCTCACCCCTGCGATACAGCGGCACCTTGGTCTGGGAGGCGATGTTGGACGAAATCGCCCACTGATTGTTTTGGATGACAAAGACAATTGGAGCCTCGTTTACCGCTGCGAACAAAAGTGACTCCGAAACATCACCCTCGGCAGTTGCCCCATCGCCGAAGTAGGAGATGACGGCTAGGTCGTTATCAAGATCTCCTGTGCCGACCTTGCCATCAAGCTTTACCCCCATCGCATAGCCAACGGCATGGAGGACTTGAGAGCCGAGCACGATTGCGTAAAGGTGGAAGCGAGTTTCTTCTGGGTTCCAACCTCCGTGGTTTACCCCTCGCATCATCTTGAGGATGGACATCAGCTCAACGCCATGGGTGATGGCAACGCCGTGCTCGCGATAGCTGGGGAAGATATGGTCGTTCTTGCCAACCGCATAACCCGAGCCAATCTGGGCGGCCTCTTGGCCAATTGCGGGAACCCAGAGCCCGAGCTGCCCCTGACGTTGGAGGGCGATTGCCTCCTGATCGAAACGCCGAATCCGGGCCATGTCCCTATAGAAGGTTTTGAGCTGGTCCTCGGCGAGGGAGTCAATTACCTCGCCGTAGCGGGAATATTCTTTCTCGACCCCATAGCTGCCGTCAGGCGCCAAAAGCTGAAGCATTGGCTCGGTTGCGGGGGTCATGTGAACTAATTTAGCGACCCCGCTGAGAGAATGGCCCTATGTTGCGTTTTCTCGTCTCCACGATTGTCAATGCCGTAGGGCTCTTTGTCGCCACCTCGCTGGTGCCGCAGGTCAACATCACTCCCTATGGGGGAGATGGTGTTTGGGAGACCATCGCATCGTTTTTGCTAATTGGTGCAATGTTCGGAATCGTGAATGCGGTCATTGCGCCGGTCATTAAGGTTTTGGCCTTCCCCCTCTACATCATCACCTTCGGACTGATTGCCTTTGTTATTAATGGTGCGATGCTGCTCCTGGTGGCATGGCTCAGCGGCCTAATTGGCTCCGAGATCCTTACCATTGAGGGCTTCACATCCGAGGGGCTAACCATTGACAGCCTTGGCTGGGCAATACTGGCGGCCATCGTGATGAGTATCGCGAGCTTCCTTACCCGCTCCGTCCTGCGAATTCTCAAAATCAAGTAGCAGCGGGAAAAAGCCAACTCTTTACCCAGCAACGAGGCATCTAACCTCAGATGGGGCAAAATGGGCACGTGAGCAAACTCTCAAGCCAACCGCTAAGCCCCCTAGATGGTCGCTACCGCTCTCAGGTTGGAGACCTTGGCCTCTACCTCAGCGAGGCAGGTCTCAACCGCGCCAGAATTCACGTCGAGATTGAGTGGCTCATTTGGCTTGTCCAAAAGGATCTACTATCCAGTGGCGCAACGCTGAGCGAGAAGGAGCTTTCAGCACTGCGTGCTACATACGAAGACTTCTCCGACTCAGACATCAAAGCGCTGGGCGAGATAGAGGCCACCACCCGGCACGATGTCAAAGCAGTTGAGTACTTCATTCGCAACAAGCTCGAGGCGATGGGTAGGGAGGACCTGAACGAGCTCGTTCACTTTGCCTGCACCTCCGAAGACATTAACAACCTCGCCTACGCGCTCACCATCCGAGACGCTCT
>Ga0255777_10002551_pt1 | contig 16109 bp, 18 predicted proteins | sample 101ome_15_FD_179975 | JGI IMG/M metagenome (GOLD analysis project Ga0255777, IMG submission 179975) | Coastal salt marsh microbial communities from the Groves Creek Marsh, Skidaway Island, Georgia - 101402AT metaG (version 2) | ecosystem: Environmental > Aquatic > Marine > Intertidal zone >... | reverse complement strand
TCCACCACATCGCGTAAGTAGAAAGTCTAAATCCCTTCTCTGGTTCAAATCTTTTTACCGCCTGCATCATCCCGACATTTCCCTCAGAGATGAGCTCCGCAATCGGAAGACCATAGCCGCGGTAACCCATCGCAATTTTTGCAACGAGTCTAAGATGACTGGTTACCATTTTGTGCACTGCATCCACGTCGCCATGCTCTTTCCAACGCTTGGCAAGCATGTATTCCTCGTCAGCAGCGAGCATAGGAAATTTACGGATTTCAGAGAGATATCTTTGTAGGTTGCCATCCGCTGAGAGCGTAGGCACACTCGAGACTGTATCTGCGCTATTACTCATAACTCTTTACCTTCTAGCCATTGTTGCGGCCTAGAACCAAGTCATCCTTACCATTAAGCAATGACACCCTATAAATGCGGTTTTTGTAGGGCTTGTTCAAGTACTTCTTCTAAAATTTCTAGGTCAGGTGGCATTTTACTCATAAAACTCATGGTTTCACCGGTCAAAGGGTGTTCAAACCCTAATAGGCTGGCATGTAAAGCTTGTCTTTTAAATGACGTAACAGATTCTCGTGCTTCTGGTGTAAATTGACTGCGACGGGCAGGAGTAATTTTTCCATAAACAGGATCGCCTATGAGAGGCCAACCAATGTGAGACATATGCACACGAATTTGATGTGTTCGACCAGTTTCAAGTCTGCATTCTAATTTTGCAGCAGCCAGGCCAAAACTCCTCTTTACGCTATAGTGCGTGATGGCCCTTTTGCCTGGAGTGCCTCCCACCGCCATGCGTTTTCTATCAGTACGATGACGTCCAATAGTGGTCTCTATGGAGCTATTGGATGGAGAGGGTAAGCCCCAGACATAGGCTGTGTATGCTCTTTCTGCCGAATGAGCATGAAACTGCTCTGCAAGACCATGATGGGCGAGGTCTGTTTTAGCAATAACAAGTAAGCCGCTCGTATCTTTATCAATCCGATGAACAATTCCTGGCCGTTTAACACCACCAATTCCTGATAGACTATCCCCGCAATGTGCCAATAGGGCGTTAACGAGTGTTCCAGTCTCTTGGCCAGGTGCCGGATGTACGGTCATTCCAGCTGGTTTATCAACTACGATTAAAGAGTTGTCTTCAAAAACCACGTTTAGTTCGATTGCTTCTGCAGAAGGTGTTGCTGGGGCAGGAGGTGGAGGCAATGCTGTGAAGACATCTCCTTCCCTCGTTTTATCTGATGGTCGGAAATTAATTCCATAATGCTTTGAGTGCACATAGTGATGTGTAATTAAATTCGTAATTCGGGCTCGAGAAAATTCTGGCCAAACATCGGCTAGAAAGCGATCAATCCGCTTACCTGCATCTTCGTCAGCAACAATTGCTTTAAAGGTTTCCGTCATGATTTTATTTAATATTAAAGAACACATGATGGCGAAAGAGATAACCTATGGGCTATACATACGCCCTGCCACTAATTCGTGATGAGATTCGAGAGGTATAATGGCCTGGATTAAAGGGTTAGTGATTGGGATGGGGTTACTTCTCTTGGCAGGTTTTGCCGTCATAGTCGTAACGTTGATCAATCGAATTGGATCTAGTGATAGACAGGTTGATACCGCTAATCAGGCAGAAATTACAATGAAGGTGGGTGAGCGTCTTATCCAAACCTCGCTTGATGGAGCAAACATATTGTTTCATTTTGAGGGCCCAGACGGAGCCCGGGTTGTGGTTCGGAAACTGTCTAATGGGGCTAAGGTTTCCGAATTTAACATCCACGGTGATTTAAAATAGTTTTTCTGGAATGGCTGAAGGGTTTGACAATTCCCCCACTGGGCTTGCTGAATTAATTCAGCGTGTAGGGCAGTCGCGTGACAAAGCTGCCTTTGCGGACTTATTCAATTATTTTGCACCGAGAGTGAAATCTTATATGCGCCGATTGGGTGCAGATGATGCGCAAGCCGAAGAACTGATGCAGGAAGCCATGATTATGGTTTGGCGACGAGCTAATACTTACGATGCAGCTCGTGCTGCTCCATCAACTTGGATTTTTACGATTGCACGGAACAAGCGAATTGATGGTCTTAGGCGGGTAGCCTTTCCTGAAATTGATCCCAATGATCCGACTATAACTACTGCCCCAGAACAGCCGGATGATATTGTTTCAGGCCTAGAAGTTGCCAAGCAGATGAAGGAAGTAATTCAAACTCTTCCTGATGATCAAGCTGAGGCAATAAGGCTCGCCTACTATGAAGGTCTGTCACAATCTGAGATCGCATCAAAACTAGGAACGCCGCTGGGAACCGTGAAGTCGCGTCTCCGACTAGCCTTACAGCGCTTAAGGAGCAGGTTGGCAGATTAAAAAACCTTCCCAAAGGCTTTTTTGAAGAACGTTATTCTGTAAGAGTAATTTCGCAATTTTGCGTTATTTTTTCTGAGGATAATCGTTATGGCAAAAACCAAAGCTAAAAATGCCTATGAACTCGTTCCGCAATTAGGAAAGCTTCGCGACGAAGTCTTATTTGGGGATGTTTGGGAGCAGCCAGAGCTCTCCAAACGTGACAGGAGCCTGGTTACTTGTGCAATTTTGGCAGCGTTATACCGGACCTCTGAACTAGAGGGTCATATGCAAAGAGCGCTGGATAATGGCGTAACGCAGGATGAACTTCGGGGTTTAATCACGCACACAGCCTTCTATGCTGGATGGCCATGTGCCGTTAATGCGGGCCGTGTAGGGCTAAAGATTTTTGAGGATGATCAATAATACCAAATAGGATCCCGATGCGCTCAGATACGTCTGAGCGCTAGGCAACTTATGTTCATTGCTGCTGCCTAGATCTGCTAGACAGCCATTATTCCTCCAGGGATATGCTCATACCTTTTATAAAAAGGCTGTGTCGCGATGTTATAAGCCTGGCGTTACCTTCGAACATCCAGCAATACTTTTGCTAATTAAGCCTATGGAGTTTTTAAACGGATGAAACCCCGCATTCTATTTGTTACAGATTTTCCCGCGGCAGCAGACTTCGGTAAAGAATTAGCGCCAGCCGGTTATGAACTAATAATCGCTGAAGCCGGCACCAACGAATATGACAATGCTCTTTCAGAAGCAGATTTTCTCGTTGGTTTCGTTGATAAGTTAGTAAAGCCGGATTTATTTGCAGTCGGGAAAAAATTGAAACTGATCCAGTTGCTTAGTGCTGGTTATGATAATGCCGATATTGAAGCAGCACGTAGTGCAAGGGTTCCAATTTGTAATAATGGTGGTGCAAATTCCGTCGCGGTTTCAGAGCATGCCTTATTGCTTATGCTGGCAGTCTCGCGACAACTTATAAAACAGCATGAAAATGTGCGGGGAGGACGTTGGCGGGGTAATTCAGCGCCGATCGTTCATGAACTTAGAGGTAAAACCCTTGGTATAGTTGGCCTCGGAAGTATTGGTAAAAAAACTGCGCGCTTAGCTCAGGCATTCGGCATGCCGGTAATTTATAACGATATTCAACGCCTCTCAGAGGCGGAAGAAGATGCTCTTGGTTTGAGGTTCCGATTGTTCCGAGAGCTTCTTCGAGAAGCGGACCTCGTTAGCTTGCATGTCCCCTTGAATGAGACAACAAGAGGCCTGATAGGACGTGATGAATTAATGGAAATGGGGAAAGACGCAATCTTAATAAACACAAGCCGTGGACCAGTGGTAGATGAGTTAGCTTTAACAGAGGCATTGCAATCCGGTGTGATCGCTGCCGCTGGCCTTGATGTATTTGAAGAAGAACCTACTCCACCAGATAATCCACTTCTACAACTCGATAACGTAACGCTTACCGCCCACATGGCTGGGCCAACTTTTGAAAGCCACAAAGCACGCGTGCGTAATGCTTTTGATAATGTTGAGCGCGTTCAACGCGGTGAAACAGCTTTATGGATTATCGATGAGTTAGCTGAATTGCGCGGATGACATCACGTTCCGTCGTTAGAGTTGTAAATTCCAATCGTTTGACTGAAGGAGAGGGTTTCCCTATTCGTAGACCTTTTCCAATAAGCACGTTTGAAGATTTTGATCCATTTTTGATGTTAGATGAAGTGGGACCAGTTGAATGGCCTCCTGGTAATGCGCTTGGTGCTCCTGACCATCCCCATCGTGGATTTGAAACCATTTCATATGTGTTATCGGGAGAAAAACTCCACGAAGACTCAACCGGTAAAACGCAAATTATAAGTGCAGGTGATGTGCAGTGGATGACCGCTGGGGCCGGAATAGTTCATTCCGAAATGCCTAGTCCTGAATTCAAAGCTACTGGCGGTAGAGCGCATAGTTTTCAAATTTGGGTAAATTTGCCAGCGTCTCATAAGCATGCGAAGCCTGGCTACCAATACGTCAGTAGTTCAGATATCCCAATCGCTGAAAGCAACGGTATATCGGTGAAAGTTATTGCCGGCGAGGTGTTTGGCGTAGCGGCTAAGATTGGTACCCATACTCCCGTTTGGCTTCAGGATTGGCGAGTTACCGCTGGGGCAAGTCAGACAGTTCTAACCCCTCCCGAATTTAATATGGCGCTCTACGTTTTTGAGGGGGCTATATCTGTTGGTGAAGAGCAAAAGACAGTTCTTGACGGGCAAATGGCTGTCTTAGGTGAGGGGATGAACCTATCTCTTCAAGCTGAGAAGGAGAGTGGACGATTTCTCCTTTTGGCTGGCATGCCTCTTAATGAACCAGTCGCCCGCTATGGCCCCTTTGTTATGAATACAAAGGATGAATTAATTGCCGCGTTTGAGGACTATCAGGCTGGCCGTCTTGGTAGCATTCAGCGCTAAGTTATTTGGGGGCGTATTTCCCGGTTAGCTGTGGCGTAGGTGTATCAAAACCAGCAATTTTACGATCAAGTCGCGTTTCACGAGCCCAGGTGCGCTTGAGGTCATCACGAACATTGATGGTTAGGCGGCTTAGGCCTTGAATTTCAATTTCTACCTTGTCTCCATCCTGAAAGGCGTTAAGGCCCCGATGGTTTGTGCCAGTAGCGATAATATCTCCCGGCTCTAAAGCGTGAATAGATGTAATCCATTCCACAACTTCAGGAATTTTGTGGGCCATGTCAGAGGTATTGAAGTCTTGCATCAACACGCCATTAGTCCACAGCTTGACGTCAAGATTTTGAGGATCAGTGATTTCATCTTTTGTCACAATAAAAGGACCAATCGGAGCGAAGGTGTCTCGGGACTTTGCCTGGAAAAAGACGTTGCCAGCTGGAGGTAACCCGCGCGCTGATCCATCGATAAAATTCGTATATCCAAAGATATGATCGAAAGCGTCAGCAGCTTTTACATTTCGCGACGGTTTCGAAATCACTAGTGCGAGTTCTGCTTCGCCCTCAAAAATAGTAGCAGGCTCATCGGGTAATACCATTTTATCACCATCGCCAATGACTGCTGTTCCAGCTTTGTGAAAGCCATTTCTTGGTGGTTTTTGGGGGAGCGTAGCATTCTCCATATAATTCACGGCCATGCAGGAAATTGTGCCAGGTCTAGGCAGGGGTGGGCGGATACGTACGTCCTGAAGCGGTACCGGATTACCAGCTGCAACAGCAGATTGAATCTTACCGCGATAGTCATCGAAGTGCGCAATGAGCCCTGAAATCAGGTTTTCTGGTCCAGTGTGAGGAATATCATTTACGACATCGGTTACATCAACAACACCGTCTCCTTTGACAACGCCCAACTTAAAGTCGTTAAAGTAACAAATGCGCATCTTGCGTCCCTCTCATTATCTATAGTTTCAGCACATTGCTAACTTTTATTGCGATGCAACTCGATTGCGCATAGCTGAGAGCCAAAGTGCTGCAATTAAAGATACAATTAAAAGCGGCAATGCCCCAAGATTAACCCAAGTCCAGCCAAAGGCATGCATTAGCCCTCCAGAGGAAATGGCTCCAATCGCCACGACTGTGAAAATTATAAAATTTGTGGCCGCTTGAGTTTTTGCTCTTTCAGCTGCTGTATGCGCTTCGGTTAGTAGGTTTGTTGATGCAGTAAACGCAAAATTCCATCCCAAGCCTAGAAGTGCCATTGCCGCCCAAAAATGGATGACTTGCTCCCCGGCAAGAGCGATTAGGATACAGATAGCTTGAATTGTAATTCCTATCGCGATGACTTTAATCGCACCCAATCTCTTTATAAATGTTCCTGTAAAGAACCCTGGCGCATACATAAAAAAGATATGCCATTCTATTACTAACGCCGTTGACGAGAACATGTGATCAGCATGTTTCATAGCCAGTGGCGTTGATGTCATCAGAAGGTTCATGACTGCCTGAGCAACAGTTGCACAGAGAGTGGCAACTATGAAAACTGGCTGGGCCATGATTGCCAATATCCCACGGCCACCAACTTTCCGTTCTTCTTGAGTGAGCTTGGGAATATCAACAGCCATGACCACTATTCCACCGATCAAAGTTAAGACAACTAGAAAGGCGTACGAGGCCATAAATGGGCGGTTATCGACCATATGCTGACCTAGTTTTGCAAGTTCTGGCCCGACAAATGCAGCTACTAGGCCACCTGTAAGAACTAGAGAAATTGACTTACTTTTGAAATCATCTGACGCGACATCAGCAGCTGCAAATCGATATAATTGGGCGAAGCCAGAAAATAAGCCAAACAAAAAGGCCCCAACGCAGAAGGAAGTGAAATCTTCTGTTTCGATACCCCAAATACACAGAAGTCCGCCGATAACTCCAATAGCAGAACCGCAGGAAAATCCGGGTCCACGTCCAATTCGGCGCATAAGGAGTGAGGCAGGAACGCTGGCGGCAGCAGTCCCTGCAACGGCTAGAAATATAGGTACAGTAGCAAGTGCTTTATTAGGAGCAATTGCATAACCAATGAGAGGGCTCGTAGCTACAAGAAGCGATCGCCCTGAATTATAAAGCATTTGGCAAGTTGCAAGGACAAAGACATTTCGCCAGTCCCGTGATTTAAAACTTATCATTAATTAGAAGCCTACCTACCTTTAAAAACTGGGGGGCGTTTCTCTGCAAACGCGCGCATTGCTTCTTTTGAATCTTCGTACTTCCCAAGTTCTCCCGTCATGCTCTGCTCAAAGCGATAACCATCACGCAGACTCATTTCTTCAATTGTGTTGAGGGCATGTTTAGCAAGGGTCATCGCTATTGGACTTTTTGATGCAATATCTGCCGCCATAGTCTGAGCTGCTTCTAAAAGTTTTTCATCCGCTTCCACAGATTCAACCACGCCTAACCGGTATAACTCATCAGCAGGAACTCGATATCCAGTGAACATCATCCGTCTAGTTAGAGAATGACTAAAAAGACGCATGGCATGCCGTCCACCTCCCAAAAGGCCAACATTGATTTCTGGGAGCCCAAGTGACCCGCGCTCACCAGCTATTAAGATGTCGCAGGACACTGCAATAGCGAGACCAGCACCAAGGGCAGGACCATTTAATGCGCATATCACGGGTTTTTTGCACTCAACGATGCTATGGAAAGTCTCTCTTGCACGACGACTGCCTTGCCAATGGTCCCCTGGTTGGGGAGAAAGACCAGCACGAGCTTTTATATCTGCACCTGCGCAAAAGATGTTACCTGCGCCTGTCAAAACAATTGACCGAACATCTTCCATGTCGCTTAGACGATCGAATGCTAGGATGATTTCGTCCATGAACAATGGACTCAAGGCATTTACGGGTGGGTTACGCATGGTAACAGTTGCAACATAATCTTTAATCACAACTTGAACGGCAGTGAGATCGTCCATGAAATACCTCTCCAATATCTAGTGTTAGAACGATAGCGTACTTAAAGTGGATAAAGGAACAGTTATCGTTAAATAGTAAGTTGTGCGGTTATCTCTAGCATTTAAGGAGCTATAAAATGGGCCGAGTGCATGGAAAGATTTCTCTAATAACCGGTGGGGGTTCCGGTATTGGGCGTGCCTCAGCAATCACTTTAGCAAGAGAAGGTTCCAGTGTTGTTATCACAGATTTGAATAAAGATACCGCACAGGAGACGGCGGATTTAATTAATGAAAGTGGTGGCAAATCTAGATGGATGCAGCAGGACACAACCGATGAGAAGCAATGGTTAGAAGTTATTGAATCACTCCGTAAAAATGAAGGTGGCCTGCATATTCTTCTAAATAACGCCGGCGTTAGTAACGGCGGGAGACTTCTTAAAGATACTTCTTTAAACGATTGGCGATATGTGAATTCCGCAAATGTTGAGGGCGTTTATCTTGGCACCAAATACGGAATAGAACTTATGGAAGAAGATGGAACCGGGGGATCTATTATTAATGTTTCATCAATTTATGGAAAAGTGGGTGCCATTGGTTCTGTTGCCTATAATGCAAGTAAAGGGGCCGTTTGCGTTTTAAGTAAAGGAGCAGCTCTGGAGTGTGGTAAGGCGGGCAATAATATTCGCGTAAACACCATTCATCCTGGTTTCATTGAAACAGGAATGACCAGGGAGCGATTGGCTAACGACGCCACACGCAAATGGTCGCTTTCGCGGACCCCAATTGGGCGTTTGGGACAACCTGAAGATATTGCTAATGGCGTCCTTTATCTCGCAAGCGACGAAAGCTCGTTTGTGACTGGAGCGGAACTGGTCATCGATGGTGGCTTTACAGCTATTTAATGAGGTTCATTCTTCTGGGGATCTAAAGGCACACTGATTCAAGTAATACCCGTACGGTGAATGTTTGCTGAAACCCAAGTTGGTTTTGGTCCCTAGAGGATATATTGTTTCAGAAACCACTATTTAAAGTTAGCTAGGATAACGGGTCTGGTGCACTGGCTTAAAAAGACGGACTGTCCAGCCAGACTTGGCTTCGACATTTGGTGGCGATACTTCATTTCCTCCAATCAAAGCACCTCGTTCTACTAACGTTGCATCGAGACCTATGATGCGCAGGGGCGTAAAGCCGTCTGGTAGTGATGGAGCCTCTGACGTGTGGCGATCAATCAGCATCAACCAACCATCCTCGTGAACATCCATATCTGACAAGGGGCCTTTAACTAAATTGCGATCCCAATTTGTCATCTTTGCCCTGAAGACGGGATCAACAGAATTTCTGCCGGCTCGAGATGTATAAGTCTCACGCGTAAGCACTTTGTCATCTTTAAGGCGGTAAATAGCCATAAATGGCGCTTTAGCATCAGGTGCACACTCGTACCGTTGGGCTGTTTCAAAGCCCTCTATAGTTAGGAGCATAGAAATATGCTTGGCGTAAAAATCATTAAATTCAGCTCGGTCTTCGTCGAGGGGATAATGCATTTCGACCATGTAAAAAACACTCATGCTAACGCTCCTTTGCTATAGATTCTGCAGCGCGCAGCCCTGTAATAACCGCTTTTGCAAGGCCTCCGATATAAGCAGAAGATTTTCCTCCTTCTATGCCGCCAGATGCAGAACCAACTGCATAGAGCCCTGGTATCCGGTCCCCAACTTCACTTAATGCACACGCATCCCGGTTTATGGCAATGCCTCCCATGGTGTATGTAATTCCAGCAATCACTGGAATAGCTCTGAATGGCGGATTGCGTATCGGCTCAGGTTTAAAGGTTTGAGGTGACCTTTGAGGCGATAAATTACTAAAATTTGCGGTATCGACGGCATCATTCCATGTTTCTACGGTATGGCTCAGGCCATCGGCATTGATACCAAGTTCCAATGCAAGTTCATCTAATGATGAGGCACTAAAAACTTTTCCTCCAGCGTTTTCATAAACAGGGTTCATACAAGGAGGATAGCGATTATCTGCCGCTACACCGGTCCATGTTTCTTCATCAAAGATTACTACTGAAGATAGGGGGTCAGCCAATCGGGCAACAGCATTAGCCATAGAAACACCACCTAAGCCTTCGTCTGTAAACCTCTGACCGGCCTGGTCAACTAAAATTGCTGAACGTGCAATGGTATCCACCACAGGGTAGGGCCAAAGTTTAGGGTTTTGAATGGCATCGCGGCCAAGCAAGTGTCCATAAAAACTATCAAGGCCGATTAGGGCTGCCCCCGCTGTTTTAGCTATTCTCAATCCATCGCCCATACCCGTGCCGCCACCGCGTTGCAGCAGCGCTTCAGGCTTTGGAGATATATAGTGTTGCATCAACTCCATATTTGCCTGAAACCCACCATCAGCGATTACTACCGCAGGCGCTCTTATCGTTTCTTTCCCATTCGGACCGTCGGCAATAACTCCGCTCAGACAATTATTTTCAATTATTGGTTCTGTTGCCCGCCACCCTAATCTTGGGGCAGCTTGTGCTTTTTGGAGAGCCTCCGTTAATCGGCGTAAAAGCACGTCTGGACCCCGGCCTTTCCAATCAAGACCTGCACCTCGTGGTCGTGGAGGAGCTAACATCCAGCGCATGAATTCTGGCTGGCCACCTTTAATAAATTTTCCACGCTCTTGTCTCAACCAGGCAAGAGCTTTGGCAGCGTCCTCTGACATAATGCTCTGGACATTGTCACTACCAGGATGAGGCGGAATAAGCTCTCCCGAAGCCTTTACAGCTGCTTCAATATCTTCAACGGGCTTAGTGACGTCTTTAAAAGCGACGTGAAAGAGCCCTCCCGAATATCGAGAATTACACGCATAATCTGCTTCTTTGCCTTTTTCTAAGACAATTGGACGTAGGCCCAATTCTAAAGCTCTGTTGGCTGTTGTAAGTCCAGCTAAACCGCCACCAATAATTATTAAATCAGCATCCATTATCATTACTCAGGCATAAGCATATCAACGATAATTTGGGAAAGTTCTGATAGGGTCCTAATCAAGAAGCCAGCGAAAGCGCCTAAAAATAGGCCACCCGGTATCCATATCCAATGCCAGTGCGCCAGCACCACACCGAACAATAAAAATAGGTAAATTCCAAATCCCGCCAAAATCGATAAGGAGCGGCCATACCCAACTAATAAACGAACAGATGGATAATTCTGCAAGATCTTTATCTCCTTAGGAGTTGGTTAAATTCTTCATCCTGGCGGGCTTCATTAATTTGATTAACAACGCGCGTTTTAAATTCTGGTAATTTATAATCGTAAGTACTTTCGAAGCGATGACTGTCGATATTTAGCACTGATTTATAATGCGCTGCATCATGAGAAAATGTTATCTCGGCTCCAGGAATTTCTGATTGAATAGCAGCCACAGCTTCCTCAACGGTTATGAGATAATTAGGCAGGCAAAATATTGGTTGTTCAACTTTATCGGCGAGGCAGGCTTTGATAAAGCAATCTGCAGCATCGTCTACATAGATGATTGGTGCTGCTTGATCAGATGCAACATCAGACACCGTTGACCGGCCCACAGCTGCTTCTGAAATAATCCTTGAAATTGCGCTACTTCGCCCAGTTGTACGTCCATGGCCAAATATAGCGGGAATACGAAGCCCACATGCCACTAATCCAGAATTCTTATTGTAAGAGTTTGCAGTCTCCTCATTAATTAACTTTGCATATCCATAAAGAGAATAGGGCTTACGCAAAGAGAACTCATCAACCGTATTGCTTCTGCCATATTCAATTTGATCATCAAAAACAGCTATAGAACTTGCGTAAATAACTCGTCTCACGTCCGCTACACTCGCTGCTTCAAACACATTTGCTGATCCTTGAATATTTACCGAAAAACCAAATGCCGGTTTATTCTCAGATATCGGTGCTAACACAGCTGCAAGATGAATTATGGATTCAATAGGAAGAGACTTTAATAGTTCAGCTAAGCGCTCAGATTCACAAATATCGCACTGAATAATTTTGAGATTGTTACAATTTTCCAGGTCAGCCAGGCGCTTTTGGTTGGATGCCGTATCCAGGGAAACTACAGTTTGCCCAATAGCAAGAAGCTTCCTTACAACACGAGAACCAAGAAGGCCCCCGCCGCCAGTAACCAAGATAGTCATATGCTGTTATGCAAATTCAGGCATAACCTCCTCTGCAAAAAGTTTCATGGAAGACATCACCTTCTCTTGAGGTAGATCTCCAAACCAAAAATTAGCATTAAAGTGATCAATTTTCATTGCATCTTGGAGTTCGTGCAATTGCTCAACACAACGTTCGGGCGTGCCCATAATAAAATAACGTTCTAACAGATCTTTGTCAGAGGGTTCGGTGTCGAAAGGTACAGCGATTGCTCTACCTTCTTCTACACGCTCAAGCCCTTGGCGCAGGCTTAAAGTAACGCGCATATTCCACCTTGCTTGCTCCACAGCATAGGCAAGTTCATTTTCATCTCTCGTTACGAAAACAGGCCTTTGAGTAGAAATACGCATCTTTTGTTTAGTAGGTGCGGGAATGTCTAACTCATCATACGCGGTGCGAAAGTCTCTTAAGCGCTCGACTGGTATTCCAAAACCGCCAGTAACGAGGTTAAAGCCGCGTTTGGCTGTTGCCTTTACAGACTCCATACTTTGCCCGACAACCCAAATAGGTGGGTGCGGATCTTGGACTGGTAAAGGAAACACGCTCGTTTCATCGAATTTGAAATGCTCACCTTTATAACTAAATGGTTTTCCTTTGAATGCAGCGAGCATGATGTCGACAGCCTCTTCAAACCTAGGGCGACTGTCCTCTAATGGGATACCATACCGTTCAAACTCATATGTCTGATAGCCGCGTCCAAGGCCAACATCTAACCGACCGCCACTGAGCATGTCTGCTGTTGCAATCTCTTCTGCAACCGTAAGAGGGTGATGTAAGGGTAAAACAACAACAGCGGATCCAACACGGATACGCTTGGTTTGACTGGCTAAATGTGTGGCGAACATCAGCGGTCGAGATAGATAACCGTATGATGAGAAGTGATGCTCAGCGCACCAAATGCTGTCAAAATTCAGTCGGTCAGCTTCTTTTGCAATTTCAACAGCTCTGCCAAAGACTTCCTGTGGTGGACGTACAGTCGGGGATTGGAGCAAGAAGAAAATACCAAAATCCATGATCATTCCTCAGAAACAGCAAATAAGTTAGAGTGTCTATGCTGGCCCAACTAGACCAGAGCCTGCAAGCGCACACTCTAAGATTTTTTTAAAAAGAAGGATTAAATTATGCTGGCAGTTTGGGTAAAAGTCCGAATTAAACCTGAAATGAGGAAAGAGTTTCTAGCAGCTATTGAAGTAGATGCTATCGGTTCTGAGCGAGATGAACCTGGGTGCGCACGCTTTAATGTTCTTCAAGATGTATCTAACGAAAACATTTATTATTTTTACGAAGTGTATAGAGACGAAGCTGCAAGAGAGGAACATCGTGCAGCACCTCATTACCAAGTTTGGAAAGCTGCTGCGCATACTTTAGACGGACCAACAGAAAGAATAGAAACTAGGTCGATTTTCCCATCAGATCCTAAATATTGGTTTAAAGAAAATGGAGATGCATCATGACACTTGCAGTAGGTTTAAAAACTCACGGTGGTCCAGAAGTACTTCAAATTGTTGATGTGCCTTCTGAATCACTAGCACCAGGCAAGGTGCGTTTGAGGGTACATGCTGCTGCTGTAAATCCCACAGACGTCATGGCGCGTAATGGATCACGTGCAGACCAACAAAAATTAGATCCTCCCCCATATGTACCTGGCATGGATGCAGCAGGAATAGTCGAGGAAGTTGGTGAAGGTGTAAGCCTTCCGATCAAACCTGGGGACCTTGTAATGGCAATGGTGGTTCCAAGAGCTCAGCATGGAGCTTACAGAGAGGAAATTGTTCTTGATCAACGAGCAATTGTTCCGCAGCCGAAGAACGTAACTCATGCAGAAGCAGCGAGCTTGCCAATGAATTCGCTAACCGCCCAGCTATCATTAGATTTGATGGACTTAAAAGCAGGGCAAACAATCTGTGTCACTGGCGCTCCTGGGGCTTATGGAGGTTACGTCGTTCAATTAGCCAAACACGCGGGTTTAACCGTCTTAGCTGATGCCTCTGAGGCTGATGAGGCTTTGGTAAAAAGTCTTGGTGCAGACGTGATTGTCAGAAGAGGTGAGGGGTTTGCATCGAGAGTTCGCGCAGTTTGTCCTGAGGGAGTAGATGGACTTGCCGATGGTGCTCTTTTGAACGAGTTGGCTATACCAGCTGTGCGAGATGGCGGAAAGTTTACTGCGATCCGGGGCTATACTGGCAATGGGGAACGGGGCATTAATTTTTCCCAGACGTTTGTCCGTAACTACGACTGCGAGTGGGAAAAACTCGATCGTTTGCGTCAGTTAACCAATGACGGTGTTTTAACGCTCCGTGTTGCTGATGAAGTAAATCCGGACAAAGCGGGTGAAGCTCATGCGAGACTTGAGGCCGGTGGCACCCGTGGCAGGTTAATCATTAAGTTTGATTAGTGTGCATTTTTGGTCCTTTACATGCCTGAGTGGCTATCTTAATTTCTGAATTCCGAATTCTGAATTCAGAAATATTCTAAGGTATTATTGTTGCTTAAAATTGAGCCAAAGCCAGACCTAGTGGCACAAACTCGTGCCGCGATCAGGGGGGCGATAATTGCAGGAGAATTGCCCCCTTGCTCTCCCTTAGCGCAGGAAGACCTTGCATCTAAATTCGGGGTGAGCCGCCAGCCAATAAGCCATGCGCTTGCGATGCTCAAACAAGAAGGGCTCATAGTTGAGAGGGGGCGCAAGGGACAAATGGTTGCGCCAATTGATCCCGAGAAATTATTGGCGCTGTATCAGGTGCGCGGCGCTTTAGATCGCCTGGCAGCAAGACTAACCGCTACTCGTTCGCATCAAAATTCCTCTGGATTGTTAGAGATTGTTGAACGCGGCAAAGATGCTCTGAACAAGAGAAGTGTAGAGGCTTTAGTTAGCGCTGATATCGCATTTCATTCTGCCTTATATGAGTTATCTGGCAATAATGAGATTTCCATCACCGCAGAGAATTTCTGGCCACACATAGCCCGCTCAATGCGAGTGGTTCTGGAAGACAAAGATCAATGGTCAAGAATTTGGGAGGAACATAGAGCTATCGCCCAGGCTGTCCAGGACGGAAATGTTGAGAAAGCAGGCGATCTAGCCACAGGTCATGCTGAGAAAAGCGGTGAAGCCACCTACCAGCGTCTTTTATCTGAGCAATCAAATTTAAAAAAGCAAGCTAACCAATAATGTAGTAAGGGGGTCATTATGAAACTTACGGCAGATCAACTGAAGGAATTCGACGAAAAAGGCTATTTATTCTTTCCGGGAAAATTTACTTCAGAAGAAGCCGCGCTTTTAAAGCAAGCGTCGGAAGATATTTTTGCGATGGACAGGAAAGAGGTATGGCGCGAAAAGTCTGGTGTGGCCCGTACCGCGTTTGCCGCGCACAAGTATAATGAGCCATTTCGCCGACTTGGTGCACATCCTCGTTTAATTGATCCAGTCGAGCAACTGCTCAACGGCAAACTTTACATGCATCAATACAAAGTAAATGCAAAAGCTGCTTTTGACGGTGAAGTTTGGCAATGGCACCAGGACTATGGGACCTGGGCTAGAGATGATGGAATGCCAGAGCCTCGGGCAATGAACATTGCAGTATTTCTTGATGACGTTACAGCTGCAAATGGTCCTTTATTGTTTATTCCAGGCAGCCATAAGCTTGGGGTAGTGGAAGCCGGGCATGACTTAGAAACAACAAGTTATCCACTCTGGACCCTCGATCGTGAGACTGTATTAAAACTTGCCCAAGACGGTGGTTGTGTTGCTCCAACTGGCCCTGCGGGGAGTGTGCTGATGTTCTCTTCGCTTCTTGTGCATGCAAGTCCACCAAATATATCTCCATTTGGTCGAACAATCGTCTACTTATCACTTTGTGAAGTTGATAATCATATCACTCAATTTAAGCGTGAAGAATGGATAGCCCATCGTGATTTCACTCCGATAGAAGCGTTGTCCGATGATTGTTTGCAAGAGCTTACAAAAGCACAAGGCATAGCGGCGGAGTAGACCAGGTGTTTATTTATCAAGAGTTAGCCGCTCGAGCAGCAGCTTCTAAACCAGTGCGCGTTGGGTTAATTGGGGCTGGTAAGTTTGGCAGCATGTTTCTGTCTCAGGTGCCAACCACACAAGGCTTGGTAGTGGCGCAAATTGCTGACCTTGATCCTGGAAAGGCTAAGGCTACGTGCCACGGCGTTGGCTGGAA
>Ga0255777_10002509_pt1 | contig 16296 bp, 6 predicted proteins | sample 101ome_15_FD_179975 | JGI IMG/M metagenome (GOLD analysis project Ga0255777, IMG submission 179975) | Coastal salt marsh microbial communities from the Groves Creek Marsh, Skidaway Island, Georgia - 101402AT metaG (version 2) | ecosystem: Environmental > Aquatic > Marine > Intertidal zone > Salt... | reverse complement strand
GATCGAAAACAGCGTTGTATTCACACTCGTGTAACTAGTTACAAACCCTATCCAAACCCTAATACCCACCCTCCCGAGGGGGGGTCGTTCGTTGGTTTGCAGAAAGTTGTGTCGATCGATCACCCACGCCGAACGAACGAACGAAGGAACGCGCGACGGCGACGGCAGACGACGGACGCGTCAGCGAGGAGATGCCGATGAAACGAAGGGCAACGGCGACGGCGACGGCGACGGCGACGACGGGTGGTAGTCTTAGACGACGGTCCAAGAGAGCGAAGAGGGGAGAGGATGACTGCGCGGCGGTTGCTGACGAGGAGCAGGGTGTAACGACCGGTCGTCGTAGTGGTGGTAGACGCGCGCGAGAAGCGACGGCTGAGGGAAAACGGACAAAGCCGAAGACTGCTCCGAAAGAGACGGAGGCGGTAGCGGTGCGTTCTCCGCGCGTCTCGGCGTCGGCGAACGCGATGAGGCGACGAGAAGGAGGACGAAGAGGCGACCGACGGCGTCGCGGCGCGGACGTCAAAGCCGAAGCCGCCGTGGAAGCGGACGGAGGAGAGTGTTCGGATGCGAGCGTGAGCCACACGCACGAGAAGAACGAGCAGGTTGAAGTTCGCGGAGATCGTCGCTCGCGGGATGGGAAAGGAAAAGCGCGCGTTGCGAAAAAGAGCGGCAAGGCTTCGAGCGCTCACACAGACTTGACGGGTGGGGCAGTCGCGAAGGATTCTGGAGGCGCGGTGCGCTTTATAAATCCCTCGCAAGTGGTCAGTTTCATCAAGGTTGGAGATGATCACAGCCCGTTTGAGCGTTTTCGTGGCGATGAGGGCATACATTACTTCACGAGGCTGATGGAATTGATCACCCGGATCTTGAGCAGAGTCTTCCTCGTCCTCATGGGTGAGTCTTCTCGTCAGTTGACGACGGACCGCGTGCGGCACATCAACTTCCATCGCTTTGTATTTTTCCTGTACTTTACAGTAGCCTTCATACTGGAAATTTACATTATGGGACGAGGCGTCAAGGTGACGAGCGATACTTACATGAGCTTGAGCGACGCGCACGATCCTGATCTTTTCATAAAGGGGCTGTACCGCAGATACTTGCCGCTCGCACTCTTGATCGATCACTTAGCGCTCATTCTATTCTTCAAACTAGATGAGCGCGGCCGCGCTGACTCATTTCTACAGGACGTCGGTATCATATTTCGTCACAGCACCAAGATAATTATGCGTCACCCAGCCATCACCCTGAAGATCATTGGTTACATGCACCCGGGACATTGCTTCAGTAACACACAAGTCATAACCATCTTTTGTGCTCCCGCGCTGTCGGCGATACGTCTTGGAGGACTGCGACACTGGTTTTCTGTCACCGTCATGTGCTTGATACATTTCATCTTATATCCCGCTTATTTCATTGGCCTAGAAAGAGTGCTTCCAGTGTACACGTCAGGATCACGCTCCGTGTTGAGCATCAAATCGTGGCTAGCGGCGACGATGCTCCCAGCGTTGGCGAGCGCTACGCAGCACATGTCTCATAGGGGCGCGGTCAGGTCACGTTCCAGACGACAAAGAGGGCTCGAATACGTTTCCCTACATCGAGGTATGCTTATACACTTGAGGAACAGAGTCGTTGAGTCGTTGAAGAAAACAAATGAACTGTCTGAATGGCGACCGCTCGCGCACGTGCCGCAAATTCATTTGCTTCATGGAAAACTGTCGACTCGCGTCAGTAATTATGCGCGAAGGAATTATTCGCTGGACTGGGTACGAATAATACATCACTCCAATGGTAAACGAACAGGTTCTTCGCTGGCAAAAGATGTGTTGTACTTTCTCTGCAACGCTAGCGAAGACTTCATTCGGCGCTGCGGGGTTGACATTGGCACCGATGATGGCTGCGAAGAGTTTTGGCTGAGACAACTTCCTTCAGTCGATCAATCGCGCTGGATCGAGCTTCTGAGAGAACGCATCCCAGAAAACACTCTCGCTGGACCGGAAGATTTTCACCGCCTGGATGTTTTGACTCACATGAAGCGTGTGACGTACTTGCGGGTGAGAGGTCCACTGCGACTGATGCAGACGGACTCGCAGCGAACAGAGGAAATCAGCCTCTGCGCATCGAGCACGGTTGCCATCTCCGCGGGTAGCGCGCACGTCATCAAACTTTTAGGAAAGGATATTGCTGATGCAAGAATTTCCGTCCACGTTAGTGAAACAAAAGTTCCGTGTGGTTCCTCTGTCCGAAAATTGCAAGCCGTGACGCCGAATATTGTGATGCAGTCGCAGACTCTCGCATCTCACAATCCCGCCTTCTGGGGCAATGACAGCGACAAATCATTGACTTCAGTGACTGTCGTCGTCGATGCGCGACTATGCGACCCCGAATGCGAAGGTTCAATGGCATTCCACGCGTCTCGAAGAGCGTTCGGGGGCATTTCTAGCTCTTTTCCGCTCATCGTGACGTCTGACTTTGACATCGTGGAGGAACTGAATGCGAAATTTGCGTATTGTTGTCTCGCCGATACAACGCTATTGTACCTACACATGGTCGGGTCGGCACTCGCGGGTCATCTCCCCGCAGATTTGATGGAGTATTTATCGACAGTCGCGTTTCAACACGATTTACCACGACTCGGTCACAAACTCCTCGCGGAACGCCCGCCACAGGCGTGACGAGCTTTTGGTTCAAAAAGTTGTTGTAAAAATAAGTTGAACAAGGTTGAACCTCACTTTGTATTCCCTGTACTCGCTCAGAAACCAGACGCGACAACGCGAAGGCGTATCGGTCAACCCGTGTCGGTGTCGCCGATCACGTCTGACGCGATGTTTGACCGCAGCATGACGCCCGTGGAAGACGCCTTGTCGAAGGCTCTGCAAGAGGCCACTCGCGTGTTCCTGCATCGGTCCTCTACCGCGTCCACGGACGCAGGCGCAGGCGCGAACGCGTCGTTCGTTCCCATCGAATCTGCAGTTGGAAGAATATTGGCGGAAGATGTTCGCGCCCTCGTGCCTCACCCAAGATTCGTCGCATCCGTAATGGACGGCTATGCGTTGGGAACGACCGACGGCGCCGTCAAAGGGAGCAGCGCTGAATGCATCGACTTGCGCGTGGTAAATGCCGCCGTCTCAAGGGCTGGACCCACGGTTGAGAAAGCTACGGTTGGATCGATGGAGTGTGCATACGTCACGACGGGAGCTGCGCTTCCGTTTGGGTGCGACTGCGTGGTCCCTGTTGAGGATTGTGTGGTTTCGCAGGGAGGCAAAGTCGTCACTGTGAAGCGTGAAGCGCTCTTGCCGGGCAAATGGACAAGAGCGATAGGTAGTGACGTGAGTGGTGAGGGTGAAGTGCTCATTTCCAAAGGCGAACGAATCTCAGCGTTTGACGTCGGGGTTCTGAAGTACGTGTCCGATTCAAAAGTTGCTGTATTTGACGCCCCAAGTATCAGAATTCTCAGCACTGGCGACGAACTCGTGGCTTCATCGAGCGCCACTGCCACAATCGGTTGTGTAGTCGATACCAACTCACCGATGCTCAGGGCTCTGAGTGTGAATGAAGGTGGAAATGTGATTGATTCGAAAATTGTTGCTGATGAGGAGGCATCAACGCTCGAAGCTATGAAGGAAGCACTGTCCGATGATCAGTGTGATGTGCTCATCACGTCGGGCGGCGCATCTGTCGGAGACAGAGATTACGTTTACTCGGCGATCGTTTCTCTCGGGGGCACGATACACTTTGGCCGATTGGCGATGAAACCAGGAAAACCGTGTATGTTCGCAACGGTACCGCGTGAGGAGAAACACAATCTCTTGATTTTTGCCCTGCCTGGTAATCCCGTCAGCGCCGCGGTGACGTTTTCATTGATTGTCGCGCCGTGTTTGCGCGCTTTGAGCGGTGTGAGCGATCCTGGACCGCGACGTTTGCGCTGTGAACTCGCACAGTCGCTCAAGCTTGACCCTGTACGTCCAGAATATCATAGAGCAACGCTGCGCTGGAATCAAAATGCGCAAATGCCTGTGGCGACGTCCACGGGAAATCAAATCAGCAGTCGTTTACTGAGCATGCGAAACGCAAACGTTTTGCTCGAGCTTCCTAGAGGTCAAGGAGTGATTGAAGCGGGATCAATAGTCAGTGCCATCATTCTTTCCGACATGCGTCACGCGCACATTCACATGTCGAAGATTTCAGCGCCTTTCAAGAGAGTGCGCGATTGCGCAACAGCTACGACTCTGTCAGAGGTGAGCGTGTCAACTAAAGATGGCTCGACTCAAAGACTGAAGCGTGCTATCGGCTTGGAAGAAGAGATACGTCGTGCGTGTAGATCTAGCGGTGCAGTTAACGACTCTTTGACTCCAATTTCCATGTACTCAGATGGCTCCACACATGTCGCCATCACCAGTGCGCGCTCTTCAATGCTGGACGCATCGATAGCTTCGGTTGCGAGACGACTCGCAGCTAGTGCCGATAATCGGTACGATATCACTAGTAGAGCATATGCTCGAATAGGTTTGATCGGTAACCCATCAGATGCTTACGGTGGTAAGTGTATCGCTGTCAGTATTTCTAATTTTTGGGCAGAGACGACGCTCAGGCGCACGCCGCAGTCCTCAAAAGTTGCATTCAAGGCTGGTCGGTTCGATGAAAATGAGTTTGACTCGTTTACACAGTTGGTAAGTCATGTGAACCTCTACGGAGTCGATGGTGGCATCAGGTTGCTGAAATGTCTCTGTCAAAACGTACAAAGGTACTGCTACGACAGCACGCAAGAAATCGACACCTCTGTTGGGTTTGAACTTTCTTACTCGTCCAACATCCCGAACCTGGCAGGTTTGAGTGGTTCCAGCGCAATCATCATTTCCGCTCTCGATTGCCTCATTAAGCACTTTGGAATCAAAATTACATCCGATGAGCGAGCTGCGTTGGCGCTTCGTGTTGAGCGCGACCTTGGGATCAACGCTGGCCCCATGGATCGAGTCATACAAACCTATAACGGCGCCGTATACATGGATTTTTCGGAGGAGAAAAAGAGGACGAGTGGAACATCTGGTCTCGATATTGACGGTGAGTATACAACGCTTGATGCATCTCTATTGCCGCCTTTATTCGTCGTCTGGTGTGACGAGCCGAGCAACAGTGGCAAAGTGCACGCCAACGTTCGACGCCGCTGGGAGACGGGAGATCGCGAAGTCATCCAGTGCATGAAAGATCTCGCTTCGTTAACAGATACTGTGATGAACGCACTCACAAACTTGCGCGAAGACTTCAGATTGCAAACGCTGAAATCGTCTATGGATGCAAACTTTGATATTCGGCGTAGATTGTTTGGTGACGCAGTGTTGGGCTCAAAGAACATCGAAATGATTCAAATGTGTCGCGATATCGGCTGCGGAGCTAAGTTTACCGGAAGTGGCGGTGCGTGCGTCGTAGTTTGTCCGGACGGTCAGTCCCAGATGGACGAGTTGATGCAGACTTGCATGAATAGAGGCTTCAAAATTCAACGAGCTGAAATTCATCGATGACGCACGCATAATTCAATAGAAATTCAATAGAAATTTACAATGTACTAACAGTTAGTATGTCAGTAACCCATGCTACCGACGAGCGCCGCATAAGAAGCGTTTTCATCGACCGCGACTACTCGCGCAGTCTTGGTATCCTTCAACATGAAGCTGGGAATATCCAATTCTAGCGCCTCGTACATCTTCTTTCTGGTAGCTTTGGTAACGTGTGTCGGGCTGTCCCAGGCGTTGCACAGGAGCAGTTGAACCACGGCGGACTCTCCATTCTTAAGCGCGCGCTGTGATGATAAAGCCAAATGAAGGTGTTCCGCCGCGGCACATCTCACACGTGGATATCTGTTCGCCATGAGGGCGAGTAAGCCCGTGAGAGCAGATTCGTGTACTTTGCTTTCTCCGCCTACAAAGTGCGACAAACATGCACCCGCTGTAATCATTTTTACTATGTCTCGACTGCGGAAACACTCGCTTCGAATTAATTCAACGACTGGAAACGCCATGGCATGCGCCTGATCAATGTAACCCTCCAGTATGAGCGCCTCGAGGACTTTGAGCAGTGGATTTGTCACGCGATCATCTTGCTTGTGGTCCTTCAGCATCTGAATAGCGGAATCAACAAAGGTGTTGATCAAGTCGTCATGATTCGTCATCGACTCAGTGAGCGCTGCCATGGAATATTTTACTAGACTACCACCCACCGCTCCAGCACTCAGAATCCAGCCACTGAGTAACGGATGCGCGTATGCAGGTTCGAAGAGAAGCTCGGACAGAGTGTTGAAAATGCTTACGATTCTCGACGCATTGGCCGCCTCAATCGCCCGAGATGGAACTCGTTTCATGAGCAAGTCGTATCCCGGAATGTACACGAGAGCTTGCAATTGACCATCGAATCCAAGACGGGGCTCCCAAACGTAGCTAGACCCTCCATGGATCAAAAGAGAAAGTGTCTGAAGAGCCAGCGCCCGAACGCGATCAATTTTTTCGACAGCTTGTTTGAGTACGGCACCAACGATGGCGACAACTTGGCGGTGTTCCAACGCGCTGTGACGCTGCAAAGCTGAAATCAATATTGGAATAACTCTCATAGCCGCCTCACGAACCCATGAACCCACATCGCCTCGATTGTCTGTGCTATAATCTCGCATACATGCGAGTGCGGCATCTACTACTTGCGACGATATTCTTCGCGCGACGACGCCGTCACTACTCGATGTATTCTCAAGAATAGATACTGCAACCTCTGCCAAACTCAGAATAGCATTAACGCGAGTCTCCGCATCCCTTTGTTCTTCATTTTCTTCAGGTCTGGTCGCGTTCACGAGCGCATTGAATACGATTACCCAAGCCGGAGAAGTGGCTGTCACAGTAAACAAGAATTCCATAGGAAGAACGCCGAGAAACAACGCGGAACCTCGACGTGAGACGCCTCGCGTCGTATCATTTACGATTTCCGTGTGATATTTAACGACACGTTCGACACCCGTGCGAAGTTCATCTGCTGATTTCCAGTTTGAGCACAAAGCAGAGAGCGCACTGCACGCGGCGTGTTGTGCGTTCACATTTGACCGCTGCAGGTTATCTTCCAGTACATCAAGGAACCCATCCGCTTCGATCCCATGGATTTCAATCGTGCGGTAGAGACACTCTGCAAATCGACAAGTGGCTGATCGCATCAACTCTCCCCCGGTACCCGCGTAAGTGTTCGCTCTTGACACCGTTTGCACGAGCTCTGCTATTTGGGTGCGATTGTGCTGGCCAAGTTCTACCCCTGAATGCTTGATTACGAGCATCATTTCGCCGATAGCCGACATTGCGCCGTGGCGCGTTGGTAGATCAGAGCTATCGACACGCGCTATCACCGTTGGTAATCCGATATCTGTCACCCACGTGGGATCCATGAAACCAATTTTACCGATGGCCTTGACCGCGAGCAATCTCGTCGAAACTTCCCAGTGCATTAGTTTCACGTCAAGGATGTGATCAAGCATGTGGCGCCTGTACTCGTCAAACTGACATATCGAGGGCGCGACAAACAGATATGCGTTCGCCATTGAACCCAGAGAGAAGTAATCGGCAGTAGTGACGATGTCAATACCGTGTGGAAATCTACCGATTCGCCCAACATTCTCTTGAAATGCCGCCGAAGCCGCACGTCGACAATTCACTTCACGATCAAAACAACAGACCATCAACAGCGCAGGGGCGAGCTCATGTACGTGAGGCTCTATGATTTCAGGCGTGTAAGCACGAGCAAAGGCCCAACAGACGTAGGCGGCGGCGTCTCGTACGTGAGCGCCAATCGAATGCGATGCACGTCGAACGTCGTAAGTCAACGCTTGGACAACTCTAGGTATGGCTTCTTGTAAGCGATCTAATAAAAGTAGTCCTCTGCGCGAGAGCTCGGCGAGAGCAAGGCATGCACCATGCCAGGTCGAGTCGCTTTCTGTGACACTCAGACAGTCGAGCACAGCTTCGACAATCTCGTCAGCAAAATCTCTAGGTAGCCTAGATGCGATGCGCCCAATCCCCTTCGCGGAACTCCAGCGGACCACAGTATCTACATCCCGGAGACCGACGAGGAATAACTCGACGATATCGTCGATCGCACGATGCACGTCTACAATGTTTTCCTCGTTGTCGTTGACACCAGCTTCAGATGGCGCGTTGCCGTGAGTTGATGAATGTAGTAGATGCTCCTGTGCATTGATCGCTGATGACTTGCCCAAATTGTCCTGTAAGCAACGCGCGCCTCTGTCATACCGCCATGCAATCACCTGGGGCTTCATGAAAACTAGACCTACCCGTGTCGCTAACTTGACGCTAAGTTGTCTAACTAAAGTTGAACTTGCCGCATGTTCTGAATGAAAGATGCGCTCTGTGATGGACCACATGTTCTCTGCGTCTTTCAGTAAAGCCTCCCGCGTTCCAGTCTTGTAAATTGCAGAGAGCGCCTTTAAAACACCCGGTATGAGAAACGTTTCTGCACCACTGTCACGAACGTCGCCTTGAAGTGCCTTGATGGACCATTCTACAAATGCGGTGCGCCCTGGCGACATGTCCGGGCGAGTCAACAGTTTTGCCAACGTCACCGCAGCGGCGTCTCTCGTGACTCCCGGCTCACCTAGACAGTGTTTACACTCGTGCACAAGCTCTTTCACGACATTGGGTATTTGCTGTTCTGCAGCATCAACCGCACTATCGATGGAAACTAGGTCAAAGGGTGTGAGCGCTAATATGGATAACCAACACAGGAAAACTCGTTGCGTTGACCAACCGAACTCAACTAGACCGCGTGACCGCGACAGCAACCTCACCGCTGGTTCTAAATGCTTCGCGTCATTTGGATAGAATCGAACGCACACCTTCCAACCTCTGACGCTCGATAGCGTATCGAGGGCTTCGCAACACCTGTGAAGGCGGCGACGCGTCCGTCGTTCCTTTTCCGTCTCGCCGTCGTATGCATTTTCCAATGCTACGCGTTCGAGCACGCGCGACATTAGTGGCTCGATGACTGACGACAACATTGGGTCTAAAAGCATTGATTGTTCCCTGTACTTTTCGACTCGCAGCTTGAACGCGTTCACCGCGTCATCCAGAGCGCGTTCGTCAACATTCAAATCGACGTCCGAGCTGTCCGCAGTCAAAGACTCGACCGACTGGATGAGTTCCGCGCGCGTCTCGTCATCAATGTGCGTGAGTTCAGACGACGACGCCTGGTGCTCCGCGAATGACGCTTCTTCTCCACTTTCGTCGCCGTGGATTGGTGCGCGCATCGCCGCCGAGCGGGCTGACCGCACCGCACAGCGTCCGTCCAGTTGTGAGGCTCAAACAGCGTCCATAATTCTGAACGCTTTTTTTTTGAGAGTTTGTGCAGTCTCGCGTTTTCCGAGTGCGCACATCATGTTGTAACGAGATGCGAGGTGTAGCGGAGCGTGATATAAATTACAACTAAAAGGACATGTCAATCATGCACAGCTCGTCGACGGAAAAGTTATGATGACTATCGCAAAGTCTTCTCCGAGAAGCATCGGCGTGTGCTTTACGTTCTCGTACACCTTCTTATCGCCGCTGTCGGAACTTTCCTCTGCGTTTAACCATTCACTCGATACGTTTTCGCTCCATGGCTGTCGGACGATACCCCTACCCATCATGGTGGCCACTGAACCGACGCGCTCGAGCCATTCACTACTCGGTAAATCACTGGACGTTTTGCCAATGCCCGATTTCAGTGCCGCTCTCGTACAGAGCGTGATTTGCTTCGAAGAATCGATACCCATGGCAATCACGCCGCTAGCTTCTAGAGTGTTGGACAAAAGAGTGATAGTGTTCATGCTGAGACGATGAGGTGCCAAAGTTTGCACTGGTCGCTGTTCGCGTTGAGCAATCTTTGTAGTCAAGTGTTCAGAGACGAGCAGATTTTCATGATCCATCGACATTGACGCCGTCCTGCGCATAGATCCTACGTTTGAAGCATCTCTTCCTGTGAGAAAGGCCTCAACAGCAGATTTGAAATCGAGCAAGTCATCCTCGTCATCTGAATCATCTTCGTGATCGACGTAGGAACTGCGCGATGTGCTGGCATTTTCATTCGCGTCCAATCGTGGAAGCGCAAAGTCGGCGCCCAACTCGGCAATCGACGTGCCTTCAAGACTACTCATATAAATCGCAATGTTAGGTTGTACTCGCAGTGGAACGTTCGTCCTAACGAATGCGCAAGCTTCACTGCCAGATAAACCTTCCAACTCGTCAGAAATTATCAAGAAGGGCGCATTCACGGGCTGACCAGGGATGTCCAATCGCCACAGCGCCACGCACACCTCTTTCATCGACGTCGCAACTACTAGATCTACTTCAACTCGGATTGCCCGCACAACCGATTGTACAACGCTCTTGAGCGCCGAACCTTGTTCGCATAGCAATACACAACAACCTCGAGGTGCCCGCAATCTCGAGACATCGCTTTGTCTCGATTCAATCATATTTTTCATCTGCGCATCTCTGGTGGCATCTTCAACATGCGTGGCGTCCAAGTCTCCGAAAGATCTCAGCATGAGCGATGCGTCCGAGATTTGGATAATACCGATCTGATCGTTGATTCCCTTGAGTTTATACGTACCTAGGGGATGACAGAATTCAGAAGAGTATCTTCCTTGTTCGTGGGCTAGAAGGAAGGTATTATCGTCTGTGAGTATTTGCCCCCCGTTTGCGCTTCTAGCGATGCGCGCCGTGAGGTTCAGCAAATGTCCAAAATATTCTGATCTGCCAGTTCGCGCGCAAGGTCTAATGTCGGTGCAAGGACCAGAGCAAATGCCCATTCCGACACGTAAACCTACAAAGACGTCGTACTTGCCGGTTTGCATGCGACGAGCGCTACGATGTGTGAGTAGTAACTTTGGCCAGTCCAGTTGCATCAGCGCCGTTTGCGCCAGCAGAGCCCACTCAAAAGCATCGGAAGGGGTGTGAAACGCCAGTAAAAACTCACCGTTTGATTCTCGGCATTCGTATCCATTATATACTCTCAGTGTCGCACGTATGGTCGCATTTAGAAGATGTATAGATTCATCCATGACTTCTTTGAGCGCCACTGTCAGTTCCTTCAGAGCGTCTATGTACGTGAAGACAATCGTCACGTTCTGGCTTCTAAATCCCGGGGCGTCAAAGTAAGACGGTTCAATCTGTCGAACGGTCCGAACGCTGGTGAAGAGGGACAACCGACCAGACAATGATTTTGGTACCGCCTGAACAAGCTCCGTCTGCACCAGTCCCTTCTCTTGTGTATTCTTTGACAGGTTTTTCACCAGGCTCACCTTTTTGCGATGCATGTACTTGTACGCAGGATTGTACTCGATCGAACCTTCTTCAGTGGACAAGTCAGACGATGATTGTCGCAGACGCATCTTCTGAGCATTTCCAGAGAACATGTACACGACGCTTTCATCGGGATGGGGTTCCGAGTTGTCCAAATCTTCGTCGTCCGATTCGAACACCACCGCATCTTCATGCGCCTCTAGCTCCACAGCTCTCAGACCGACTTGATGCTTACCCATGTGGAGCGCATGAAAGGATTTTGTCTCATCGCGTGAAGCGCTCACTATGGCAGCCATAGTATCACCCGATATCAGTGTTTGACCGCCTCGGGCACACTCAGAAATTGCGTGCGCAACGGTCACAGCGCCTCTGTAGTATTCCTTTCGTCGAGTCGTCGGGTGCAAACGGCTTTGACAGAAACCGCTGTGAATCCCAATGCGAACGCGGAGGCCATTTATCTTTGCTGAACCTTCATCAGCTAACATGCCGAAGCGAAAGGTTCCAGTTTGAGCTGTCGTTTCAGATGCATCAGACTGCTGCTTTAAACCATTCAACCCCGCCACATTTTCAGAATCTTCAGGGATCAATTGCCTGATGGCTTCATCGAGATCAGACTTGAGATATCCCCTTGAGCTCCCCTCGGACAACATATTCCTCTCTCTATCACCTTCGCCGTAGATTTCTTCACACGTCCGTATCATTGGAGCGTCCCATTGATAGTTGTTCAGCCGTTCTTGAACAATCGTGGCGAAACGAATCGCATCAACGGCGTCGTGGAAAGCTATGATGAAGCTATCACCTTCGGTGAGCACCTCGTAGCCGTATGTCTGTTGAATCGTTGTTCTCATAATCTTGTCATGAACCACAAGCGCCCTATTCATGTACACAGAGCTGCGCTGCCACAGCTTTGTCGATGCTTGGACATCTGTCACGACAATGGTCACGTTTGAATCAGGAGGCGCGTGCGTGCGCTTGTATTGATTCAAGATGGTCTGCACAAAGAAGCTCTTTGCAATATTTCCACCAAACACGACCGTCACCGCCGTAGTGATGAGGCCGAGGCCGATCGAGAGGGCAAGTATAAGTGGAGTCAGCTTGATCGAACTTTTCTCTGATACCGTCTCAGGCGTCAGGATGGACACTCCATCACACGTGACGCCGCGAAGCTCCTCTAGGTACGTGTTCAATACAGCGTCTGAAGCGGCAAATGCGGGAGTCACGCCCAACTCGGATATGATGGCTGTTATATCCGTTTTGACCGCCATCCATTCCAAGAAGTGAAGTGACGAGTACGCTGTCTCAAAATTCTCCCCTGCGCATTGATCCCCTGAGAGTTCGGGCAACAAGTGAACCTTCATGTCGACTGCCGACATTCCAGCGAGACTGGAGGATGTGACGACGTGGTCGTCGAATATTTTAATCGCCGTAAGAGGCAGCATGGCGATCGAATAATCAGTCTCGACAACGAAAGAAGCGAGTTCAAAGTATGACAACGCCGTCATAGAACCCTGAACCGTTTGGAAATCGGCGTCAGCTTGTTTGAATTGCTCGGTGTACGCCCGGTAGAAAGCTTCGTCGTAACTCTTGGGGGTCATCAATTTGATTGCTGTCGTAACACCACCCAAGAATGAGTTTAAGCGCACAATTTCGCTGTGCCCCCACGTCGTTGCAGTTCCACTTAGTATGGCCGCCGCCGCAGCCAAGTCTAGGGTGATGCTTGTTCCACCAGATCCAAGATTTAGCACCTCGTCATTGATGGCGAAGCGCGCCTCGACGCTAAACAGAGGTAACTCTTGAAGCGCAGCCAATGGTTCTCCGACTAGATCCATACCGATACTGAAGCCATTCTCTGTGATGAGATTGTTCATAGTGTCGCTCACCTCATCTAAGCGAGACATCTCTAACGTTGAGGTTGTATTGTAAGCCTCGTAGAGCGCTCGAAGAGAAAGCATTGTTTCATCGATAACTTTGATGTTGTGTACCCTAGCCATGGTCGATGGCGACTCGTGTTCGCTCGAAATATTTGCAACGCGTTCACCGTTGCAGTAAATATCTCCAATCAGACGTGCGAGCACCAATGCGCCCACTTCGTCTCTCAAGGTTGCAAAGCCGTGTCGATCGGCGATGCGAGACGATTGCTCACTTGTCAAGAACCAGCGCCAGAATTCAACTGTTTCTTTTACGTGAGTGCACGAAGCACCGGATCTAAGTCTATCTGAAGAAGAGTATGTAGTAAGGTCGATACCAGTGCGCAACACGACGTATGAATACGTGGTGAACGGCCACGCCAGGGCGTTTGTCGTCACCGGCGCTACGGTTGCCGTCAGACGATTCGGCGAATCGCCGTTGTTCCCAAACTGTAGCCCTCGCGTCTTGACAGCCTCTGCGATCGAATCAGAGTTTGGAAACACTGGAGACGATGCACCCATGTGCATGTAACCAGCTATCGAAGCGTTCACTAGCTTTGCATCGGCAAGAGCCACGTATCCGATAGAGTACTCCGTTGCGCGGACGTACGAGGCGACGCCGATGCTCTGGGCCCTGGTGGCCATGCCCGACCAGGGTGAGGAAGCAGTGTTCCAACTCTGGGTCCGACCAACAGCGCTATTAAAGTTGCTGTCCAAATCAGACAACGCACCGGTGAACACATCCGTGGTACCAGAGCTATCGCTTCGGAGAACAACCTTTATCGCCGTGTTTGGTAAACTGAGTCCCGGATTGAGCGCGACCAGCGCAGCGTCGTTCCACTGCGTGATGCTTCCATCAAAAATATCAGCGAGAGTAGTATCATCGACGCGCAAAGGAATGTTACCGACGCTCGTGGGTAGATTATACGCCACCACGACGGCACCGGCAACCATAGGATACATCTGAAGGTCGTCGTACGTCGAGTAATCGCTCGAAGACAAGAGCGAGTCGCTACACGCAAAGTCCACTTCAAAAGTCCCTAACGAATCTGTGCAGGCTGCTGCCGCATTCCTGATTCTGCACAAACCGCTCCCACTCCCAAACGCCTTGTAATCCACGCTCACGCCCTCCGTCGCCTGCTCGTACGCATTCATCGCCTCCAAGTACACAATGGACGGAAACGACGCTCCGACGCCTTGAAGCGCCGTCGTCGCACACGCCCCGCGCGCGCTCCATCCCAGAACCCCGACGAAAACCAACCAAACCCACACTTTGAGATCGCGCACGCGCTTCTCTCTCCCTCGTCCTGTGCTCATCCGGCGTCCATGACCGTCGTCGCGGTGCACTCGCCGGCGCACTACCCGCTCGAGAAGGCGCATTGTCCAATCGAACCGAACCGAACCGAAGCAACCGTCGGTCGTCCCGCGCGCGAATCCCGACGCCAAGCCTCTCGCCGCCGATCCCAACCTGCTCGTTGTTCTCCCGCTCGAAATCTCAACGACACCACGAGAGCGAGACGCCGTCGACGCCGTCGACGACGCGCACGCAATGCCGGTCCGTTCGTTGGGCTCTTCCGCGCCGCGCCGTTCGTTTCACTCATACTGTGTAAACAGTAACGGTATCAAAACACTAACGAGTCACTCGCGACGAGTCACGAACCATCACAATGTGACCCGCGAGGTGCGTGTGTGGAGCCGCCAGCGACTGTTGTCCACACAGCGCGACGACGACGACGGGGCGCGCGTCGACTCTTAGCGCACAAAAAACTCGTCGAGCGCGACGACGCCCGCTCGCTCGCTCGCTCGCTCGCTCGCCCGACAGCGAACGAGAAGAACGCCAAGGCGCACTCGCCTCGGTTGATTCGTGTCGTGGCAAAAAGAAGTGTGTGTGTGTGTGTGTGAACGGAGAACCCGGTGCGACGCTGTTGGACATTTCGGTGGGCAGGATGTTTCAGCTCGCGTCGCTGAGCGATAGCGCGGTTAAGATTGCGCCGGCGAATCTGGGGAAGAGCACGCTCGAGGCGGTGACGCAAGAGCTCGAGTCGTTGTACGTGGACAAGGTTCTCCCAGAGTGCGGCGGCTTGGTGGTGACGTTGTACTCGATAAAGTCCATACAAGGGGGCGCGGTGTTGGCGGGTGAAGGGTGCGTGTGCTTTGACGTGACTTTTGATGTCGTTCTTTTCAAGCCATTCATCGGTGAAGTGCTGGAAGGGACGCTGACTTCGGCGGACGCGTCTGGCGCGCACGTCTCTGTCGGTTTTTTTCACGACGTCTTTGTCTCGCCGAGCGACATGCAATACCCGAGTGAATTCGACGAAAGTGAGGGTGTGTGGGTGTGGGATTACGATGGAAGTAAGATGGATATGTGTATCAACGAAAAAGTGCGGTTCAAGGTGAAAGGGGTGCGGTTTCCCGATCTTCCAAAGACTGCGGAGGAGCTCTCCAGCCTCACCTTTGAAGCCGGAGCGAAAACCGACGGTTCCTTCGCGCCCATGTTACTCATCGGCAACATGAACGAAGACGGTCTCGGTCTCTGCTCTTGGTGGGACGAAGAAGGCGACCACGAGGACGACCACGACCACGCCGTCGAAGAATAGCTTCCACATAGCATCCATCCATCCCGGCGTCGACGTCGTAGATAGACGCCGACGCGCGCGACGCGACGACGCGTCGTCGCTCGCGAGTAGCTTAGCGGTCGCCACGCACGCGTGCGCGACAAACAAACAAACAAACAAATCACGAGTTTGGAACGTCATCTCTCATCACTAGCGGTAGCGCGTCAATCCGTCGCCCCCCACACGCGCCCCATCAATCTCGGTCGCCCCTCGCCTCGCCGCTCCCACGAAAACGCACGCGAAAAAGTACCGCACCACGCCTCGATCCCGCCGTCTCGATCTCGCGCGCGCCGCCCCGCTCCATCGGTGGACGACCGCGCATCCGTATCCGTCCTGGTCTCCTGGTCTCCTCGTCCTCGTCGACGAGAAAAAAAGGAAGGAGCGACGAAGGTGGCTTCTTTTCGATGAATATTTTTACTATAAACTGTACTGTTTACCCATACATTTACGTAA
>Ga0255777_10002506_pt1 | contig 16317 bp, 15 predicted proteins | sample 101ome_15_FD_179975 | JGI IMG/M metagenome (GOLD analysis project Ga0255777, IMG submission 179975) | Coastal salt marsh microbial communities from the Groves Creek Marsh, Skidaway Island, Georgia - 101402AT metaG (version 2) | ecosystem: Environmental > Aquatic > Marine > Intertidal zone >... | reverse complement strand
GATTGATTTCTTCCCGGATGACTTTCTATTATTTATCGATGAAAGTCATGTTAGCATTCCTCAAATAGGGGGTATGTATAATGGTGATTATTCCCGTAAAAAACGATTAGTCGACTTTGGCTTCCGACTGCCTTCTGCTCTTGATAACCGTCCTCTTAAACCAGACGAGTTCGAGGAGGTCACAAAACAGACTGTATATGTATCGGCTACACCCGCTGCTTTTGAAATAGAACGTTCTTCGATTGTGGTAGAGCAACTTATTCGGCCAACTGGTCTGCTTGACCCAGAAATGGAAAGGCGCCCAATTAAGGGACAAGTCGAAGATTCTATTCAAGAAATTAAAAAGACAGTAGCCGAGGGCTTCCGGGTATTGGTCACGACATTAACCAAGAGAATGACAGAAGACCTGACTGATTTTCTTCGTGATCATGATGTTCGGGTAGAATACTTGCACTCGGATATCGATGCCATTGAAAGAGTTGAAATTTTACGAAACCTGCGAGCCGGAGAGTTCGATGTTCTGGTTGGGGTCAACCTGTTACGGGAAGGTTTAGATCTTCCCGAAGTTGCATTAGTCATTGTCCTTGATGCCGATAAAGAGGGCTTTTTAAGAAGTGAAACCAGCTTAATCCAGACAGCGGGCCGGGCAGCAAGACATGAAAAAGGCAGAGTCATCTTTTACGCTGATGTTATGACTCAATCTTTAACCAAAGCCTGGGAGACTTGTCAGTACCGCAGGGATAAGCAAATTGCATACAATCAGGAGCATGGCATTACACCCCGTAGTGTCATTAGGCCGGTGCAGGAAAGTCTGCGGGTAAAGAAAGATGAGGAAGAAGACAATTTGGCTGTCGCCGAAGATGTATCCTCCAAGGATGCGAAGAAACTGGCCAAACAGCTAGAAAAGGAAATGATTGAAGCAGTCAAAAAGCTTGAGTTTGAGAAAGCAGCCCTGCTTCGCGACCAAATCGCGTTCCTCAGGGGTGAGGGTGGAGAAAAAAGCCTTCAAAGCCAAGCGGTTGGTGGTTACAAAAAAACTAAATATGGTAAGCGTCGAAAATTCAGATCCAAAAAATAGACCATTCGTTGTCTTCCTCTTGTTTCTTTGGCTGGGTGTAAGTTCTTTATTAGGAGAACTTACCCAAAAGCGGCAGATGCTTTTCTTTTTTGATAAAATTGAGGTAAATGGAGCGGTTGATGTCTTTGTTAGTCCAGGTCCAAGAAATGAAGAGGCACTTATTTTTGCGGACTCTGATATAATGGATAACATCTCCCTTACGGTTCGGGAGCGCGTTTTATTTATCGATGCAAACAACACCTATGACATCAGCCGCAGACTTCCATTTCTAAAGCTGCGAGCTGAAAGAATATTTCCAGTGGAAATTATTATTCATACTGAAAAACTGTCTGAATTACGATTAAATGGTAAAGGCAACCTAACTGTAACAGATATTAGAACTCCAAAACTTTCAATCCACAGCACAGGCAATGGTCGTTTCCATTTGGAGAATGCTTCGGTCGATTCTCTTTCCGTCCGGCAGGATGGGAAGGGTCCGGTAATTCTTAAAGGACAGGAAGTAAGTAACCTCGATCTAGTGGTTATGAATGATGGCCCCGTTTGGGCTCAGTCGCTACCTGTTGACCGGGCACGTATTTTACATCACGGAAACAACAGTGTTGAAATAAATTCACTCAAATTTATTGATGCTAGAATTTTTGGACCAGGGAATGTTCTTCTACATAGTAAGCCTAAGAGCATTGTGGTAACTCAAAAAGGTACGGGAAAAGTCGTGGATATTCTCCCTGATGCACCCAAGCTGTATGACCTAAATGCTACTAGCCCTGTCTTGCCTTTAAGAAGGATTTCCTTGAGAAAAAATTAAAGTGTAATCTCTTCTCCTTCAACAGCGGGCCTTGCATTTGCATTAATGGCCGCTGCCTCCTCAGCGATTTGATCCATACGATCATCACTATGAGAAGGATCATGGTGAAACAAAAATGTATTTTTTACATTGGCAGCTTCCGCAATCTTTAAAGCTTCCTGCCAAGTAGAATGACCCCAGCCCTTGAACTTGGGATATTCCTCATCGGTGTAAGCAGAATCATAAATCATAGCATCTGCATGATCAGCTAGTGCCAGAACTTCATCATCCAACTTACCCTCATAATGCTCCGTATCCGTGCAAATAGCGAGAGACTTCCCACCATATTCGATACGGTAGCCACAAGCCCCGTTCGGGTGGTTTAATTTACCGGTTTTGATAATAATTCCGTCTCCCAGATCAAAAATTTTACCACAGGGATAATCATTAAAAGAACAGGCTTTTTCAATCAGGGCACTAGGCACAGGAAAAACGGGGTCTTTCATCAACATAGTTCCAACAATACCAAGCAGATCATATTTTTGATCTCCCAGATGTCCTGCATGTAACCTAACATCACTCTCGGGGTTGTAAAGAGGCGCAAAAAATGGGAGTCCCTGGATGTGATCCATATGAGTGTGGGTGAAAAAGAGATCCGCATTCAAGAAATTCCCTTCTTCCAACATTATCTTTTTGCCTAAAAGTCTGATTCCCGTTCCTGCATCGATAATGATTCTACGTTCACCACAAGTAACCTCAAAACAAGTTGTATTACCTCCGTAGCGAACGGTGTCTGGTCCTGGGCACGGAATGCTTCCTCTTGTTCCCCAGAACTTCAGGCGGATAGTGGATTCACTTGTCATGTTTAATATTTATAATGAGAAAAGTGAATACCTTGGCAACCTTCAAAATTTGCCCTCTTATCTTCGAAGATTTAACGATCTAGCCAAGTGCCTGTTTCATCTTGGTAAGAATCTGTTACCCGCCCATCTCCCCAATCATACTTTCCCTCTACGGCATATCCGTTTTTAAAAACTCCGACATAAGTTGCACCGTTACCAAAATCTACGGTTCCCGATCCCTCCTTCAGCCCATCTGCCCAAGTACCAAAATAGCGAGCACCGTTTACCTGTTCTTCGACTCCAAATCCATTGGGCTGCCCTTCTGAAAATTGACCCGTATATTTTGACCCATCACTGCTTATGAGCATCCCACTGCCAGAGTATTGATTATCCTCAAAGTCACCCACATAAAGTGTTCCATCTACTCTTTCCAGTATACCCTTTCCATGATAGGAGTTAGCTAAAAATTCACCCGCATAGATATCACCGTTCAGGTTTTTGATAAAACCGGACCTGTAACTTCCATCGGAGTTAAATATCCCATTATATTCTGTCCCAAACGAATCTCTCGAAAAACCTTCTTCTAAAAACTCCCAATTGCCTCGCCATTTTCCCGAACGAATAGAACCATCACTCCCCTCATAATCGCCATATTCCAATCTATCTTTTATCCATTGTCCCGTTACCCGCGACCCATCAGTCAAAACCAAGGTTCCGTAGCCATCCCATTTATCGTTTGCCCACATACCAACATAACGGTCAATCAATTCATCCTGCTTAAACCTGTAGGTTCCATGACCATGGGCCCTCCCTTTTTGAAATTGCCCTTCATATTCGTCCCCCTGGGAAAACTCTTTTTTTCCATATCCATGAGGTTCCCCCCTCATCAACTCACCGATGTAAGTGGAACCATCCTCTAAATTTTGCTCTCCACTTTGAGCCTTACGAAGTAACACCTTGCCTTCAGAAACAGATTCATCTCGCAGCTCAGGACTGCTACTATTATCCTTAGAGCAATTAGTATTGAAAAGGAAACCAGCGAGTAAAGAGAGGCGTAAAAGATAATTTTTATTCATTAACAATTAGTAACTTATACTTTTACTAACCTGAAAAATACTTGTGACAATAGAAATCGCCACTAAGGCTACCAATGAAAAAGCAAAACCTAAAGCCGCACCTGAAACAAGGGTGGTCATGGTCTTCGTTTTATTGGATAACTGATCCTTAAAAGATTTACTTGAATCTTCCATACTATTTCCAAGATTTCCCGTCTTCTCTCCCACCTCGATAACATCAAGCTGCATCAAGGGCATAAATTTGAACTTTCGAAGAGCTTCGGGGAGAGATTTCCCCTCATTCACAAGTGCTCGTGCAGATCTGAATTGACTCCGCAAATATCGGTTTTTAATTGTTTTTTCACAGAGTCTTAGATTTTCAGTTAACCCAATACCACTCCAAATCAAAGTGGAAAGCAGGCTACTCAACTGAAACATTTCAGAGAGATAAAAAATTTCGCCAAATAACGGGATTCGTAAAAGATTTTGGTCAAAAATGACCCCGCCTTTTTCAGTTTTGCTCCATCGATAAAGAGCTCCCCCAGCAACCGATATTGCAATAATGACAAAGGGACCAATGGTAAGAACCAAATTTGAACCGTTAATCAGAATCTTGGCCATCATGTTTAATTCGCCACCCAGTGAGTCAAGCATCTCCTGAATCTGAGGTAACAAGAAAAATAAAAAGAACAAGACAACTCCGAACGCAACAAATCCAACAAAAAAGGGGTAAGTCATACTGCTCAGAACTTTTGAGCGGATTTCTCGCTTTTCTTCAAGATGAAGGATGATTTTTGCAAGAATAGGTGCAAGGTTACCGGTAGCTTCTCCAGCTTCCACGACAAAAGTGGAGGATTCTGAAAAATATTCGGGGAGTAATCTCATTGCCCTAGACAATGTCCTTCCCTCAGCTAACTCCTTCCAAAGACTGCCAGCAATTTCCTTCTGATAGGGATCGGAAAGTCGTAGATTTAGAAGCTTTACTGATTCGGCAATAGGCATACCGCTGCTGTGCAGTTCATGTAAGCGCTTCAAAAATTCTAAACCCAGTTTTTCTCCCTTGTGACTCCCTTTGGCAATTGGAATTCTTTTAACTTTTTTCGTACCTGCATCCTTAGCTGCATTCGAATTTCCCTTCGATGTTTTTCTAACCTGCGTTAGTTTAAGTGGGGTAAGACCATCTTGCTGAAGTTTTAACTTTGCCTCTTTAGAATTTTTGGCAAGAACTTCCCCGGAGGAAGACTTCCCCCTCTTTGTAATCGCTACATATTTAAATTCACGCATTGCACGATATGCAGGACAACCTACCTGCTAGAATAGCAGAAAAGGATTGCGTTTGATTATGATTGTTCCTCAACGGATCCGTCAGCATAACGAATAACCTCATCGATGGTTGTTAAACCGCGTTTAATTTGCTGCCACCCACTTCCCTGTAAGGTGCTCATACCCTCCTTCAAGGCAACCTGTCTTATATCAGGTGCAGAAGCACTTTTAATGACTAAACTATGAATCGAATCACTCATCCTCATTAATTCAAAGATTCCAACACGCCCGCGATAACCGAGATTCTGGCAGCGAGGGCACCCCTTGGCATCACGAACTTGATCTAAAAAGCTCTTTTCTGACGAATCAATCTCAAGCAAAGACAGGGAAGCCAGCAATTCTTTTTCAGTCATTTTTGAGGGATGCGAGCACTCCTGGCATAATCTACGCACCAATCTTTGTGCAATGACCATTTCAACAGACGAGGCAATTAAGAATGGTTCAATTTCCATATCAATTAACCTGGTAATAGCTCCAGGTGCATCATTGGTGTGCAAAGTACTCAAAACCAGGTGACCAGTTAGAGAGGCACGAATGGCAATATCCGCCGTTTCACGGTCACGAATTTCCCCAACCATAATCACATCCGGATCTTGCCGTAAGATTTCCCGTAAGGCACTTGCAAAATTAAAACCAATTTCTGAATTCACCTGGGTTTGATTAATGCCGGCAACCTCGTACTCAACCGGATCCTCTACAGTCATAATCCTCCGCTCAGGCTTATGAATTTTTCGAATAAAAGCAGTCAATGAAGTTGATTTACCCGAGCCCGTAGGTCCAGTGACTAATACAATTCCATGAGGTTTTTCGAGTATGGAAACAATATTTTTCTCATCCTTGGGTAAAAGCCCAAGTTCAGGCATGGACAAAGGTTGAGATTTTTCGTTGAGAAGACGTAAACTAATACTTTCCCCATAAAGCGTAGGTAAGGTAGATACCCGGATATCTAAATCGCTTTGGCCATGAGAAAACGTAATTCTCCCACCTTGCGGTCTTCGCTTCTCGGAGATATTAATCCCGGCCATGATCTTAATTCTTGAAATAATTGCATCCTGAAAACTCCTTAAGTTGTCTGGCACCCGAACCGGCACTAACTGGCCATCAATACGATACCTTATCTGGAGTGTATCTTTGTGGGGTTCAAAATGAATATCAGTCGCACGATCTACAATTGCCTTCTGCACCACTTCGTTTACAAAGCGGATAATTGCAGCATTCTGGTCCTCCAAGTCATCCTGAGCGTCATCTTCGCTTTCCGAATCGATGTCAGACTCATCAAGGCTATCAGCACCAATCCCAAAATTTTCCGTAATTGCCCCGCTAACCTTCTCGGGAAGACCCAAGTACCATATAGGTTTCCTCCCCGACACCGCAAAGACCCATCTGCTCATTCTCTTCGTCGGTGGCCAAACTGTAAGTAAGTGAATCTTCCCATCATCCTTTGCAGAACTGACGCCGTCCACAACGCTTTTCTGACTAAGCTCGCCGGCTTCCTTTAAGGTTTTGATCAATTCTTCGGCTGAACAGGGCTTGGTCAGGATTTTAAAAATCTTACCTGAATTGACAGCATCCCTGGCCAAATCGAAATCTGCATGTCCAGTAATTAAAATATTAATAACCCCAGGGTCTATTTTGTTAATTTCGCTGAGCATTTCAGAGCCATTCATCCCTGGCATTCTCATGTCGGACAGCACGACTGAAAAACCACCAACTTTTTTGAAAATTTCAATTCCACTCTCGCCGCTTTTCGCGATATGTACATCAAAATCTTTGCGCAGGTTCAGTTGATAACCCCGAAGGATAGATTCATCATCGTCTACACAAAGAATTTTGACCTTCTCCTCATGTACGGGTGACTCCGCAACCTCTACCGGCAAACTACTAAAAGCATGAATTAGGCGAAGCGGAAAATGGCGTGTGGGATTCTCCGGTAAAGAAAAATCATCGAGCATTGGAAAGTTTTTTCTTTCCGAAATGGACTGCATCGTATGCTCGATGCTCATTGAAACCTTTGCGGAAAGTAGGCGGGCACGCTCCTCGAGTGGAGCATTCTCAATGTGTAGACGATCCAGGTCAGATAAGTCCGGCCACCAATCGAAACGAGAATCCTGATCATTCCCCCAGACACCTGCTTCTTTTTCGAGAGGGGTATTTTTTTCATTCTCCTTCTCTAGATTTTTCGGATCCAATTCCTTCAAGTCTGATTCAGTTCCTTCTGGGTCGTTACTTTTCTTTTCCTGCAAACCTTCAATGTGAAAAGATTTACTTTCACCTTTGTCTCTCTTTTTTTTCTTTTTAGAAGAAAAAGTCGTTGTAATAAATTTTGGGCGAAGTATCGACATTATCAATGGCTTAGGAAAAAAATTTTATTTTCGGGGGGTAGGTAATGGGTTGCGTGGAGGAATTGTAATGGTCCTACCACCCGAAGTGACGATCTTTCTTCCGGGTTGAGGAGGAGACACATTTTTTTTCACAGGCATAGCCTTACTTACTGGCATCGCACTTGGTACGCTAAGCACTTTTCCATCTGATTTTTTTAAACTCAGCGTAATGCCTCCTTTCATTTTCAATACTTCTGTTTCTGGATTAAAACTTTCGATTTCAACTTTTCCACCGTCAAAAGCCTCACCCTCCTGCAGCCACACTCCTTTGTTTTTAGCTTTATCGAAAATTGAAAAATACCACTCACCCTGGAATTTAAAAAATCCACGCAATTCAATATTTGTATTTTGCGGCTTCGGTGGCGGAGGAGGAGGTGCGGGACGTTGTGCCACAACCGGCTTAGGTTTTTGGGAACCAGGTCTCAGAAATGGGTTTTGTCCACACAGCAAGGAATTGTTGAAAAAAACTGAAGCCAGCAAAAAAATCTTTAGTACTAAAAACTTCATGTTCAAAGTTGGGGTAAAGATGAAGGCATATCCGGATTCGATGAAACCCCTTGGCCTTTTTTGCCGTCAAGATCTGGCATCCCAAGGATTCTTCCCGAAGGCGAACGAAATTTGGGGGCGTATTTGGGATCGATTCTTTCATCAATCGTTCGGGTATTAATGTCAGTATCATCAAACCCAGGCTTCATGATGGTAGGCCGAAGAAATATCATCAATTCAGTTGGGGTGTACTTAACCGTTTTCGGGCGAAAGAATTTTTCTCCAAAATAAGGAATATCACTAAGCAGGTTGTATTTTGATTCCGTTGAATCAACTTGCACCTCCTGCAGCCCTCCTAAAACTATTATTTCACCGTCTTTTATTGTGATTAATGATTTCGCCTCTCTTATTTTTTTGGCCGGAAGCGATTGATCCTGAAAAGTATTACTCTTGGTTTCATCGAATTTTTCCGCCTTTACCTCTACCTCCATAAAGATTGAACCTCTTGATACAAGGGACCCATTTTCGTCATACTGCGGGAGACCTATTTTAGGTTTCTTTATTTGGAGTTCAGTTCGAGCCGTAATCTGATCTCTCTGACCGGTGTTGGAGCCTTGAGTGGTATTTACATTCCCATAATAGGTGGGGACAATGATGTTTCTTTCGTCTTCAATTTTTATGTGAACTTCAGGTGCATTGTGGGACACCATTAAGGATGGTGTTGAAAATATGCGAACATCATTACGCTCGGAAGAAAGGGCAAATATTTGATCCCACCGCAGTCCCGTCAATTCCCAGTCCTCGATCTGAAAAGGCACCGAAGTGTTAAGCAAGGGAACTCCTAGAACTCCCTGCAGAGTGTTTTGAGAAACCGCACTCTTGATTGACTCTGTATTTCCAGTGGGTTGCCCATTGGCATCCGTAGTGGCAACTTGCGTGGTTTGAGTAACAGGTTCCCCAAATAAATTATCACTCCTGGGACCTCTGGCAAACTTTGACCATTCAAGACCGCTGAACAAGGCGTCAATGCCTCTTTGGTTTTGTTCCGTTAAATCAACCATCACAAAAATTGTGTCAATCCGTGCAAGCGGAAGAGGTTGATCAAGCGACTCTATCATTCTTCCAATTTCTTCAATATCTGCTTTAGTGCCGTAAACCAGAATAGCATTACTTCTTTCGTCCGAGGATATGGTAATAAAATCACTAAACTCATGGGCACCATCCCCACCGCCACTATCGCTATTCGAATTACTCGCTGCCGATGTAGGAGTTGGATTCTTAGCCGCAGAAGATGTTGGCCGTGGAGTAGCATTCCTGCCCTGTAACTGTTGCTTAATCCGCTGCTGATTTTTGATCACTTCATCAAGGATAGCTTGAATTTCTTTGGATTCCGCATGTTGCAGCTTAAAAAGTTTACTCGTAGTTTTCATTTTCACCGGAGCGTCAAAAGTTTCCAGAATGAATTTTAATGTCTCAATATTTTCTTTTCTCGTGACGATGAATAACTTACCGGTTCTGTCATCTGAATCTACTTGGGTGGTTCCTCCTAAAAATGACTTAAGACTACCATCGATCATCGTCTTCAGCTTACTTTCAAGTTCCCTTGCACCTGCATGCTTGGTTTCCCAGACAAAGAAATCAGTCCCCAAGTCCTCTTTGTTTATTGGCCGGTCCAATGTCAGTAAAATCTTCTCCATTCGTTGAAGATTAAGAAGGGAGTCAGTTACCAGAATACTATTAGCTTTTTCAAACACCAAAAGACTCCCAACATTCGGGGTGGAAAAAGGATTCAGTTGCTCCCTAACCTCGATGGCAGGTGCGTATTGAAGATGAAACATCTTGAAATAAATGCGCTGACTGGGCTTTAAGGAAGAAGCCGGACCATCAAGCCAAATCGGCACATGCACATTCATGTTAGTTGCGGGGACGGCTTTAAAAAACTTGCTATCAATTTTGGTTATCCCAATCCCGTTCATAGCCAGTAAGCTCTCGAGAGCACTCAAAGTCTCTCTCTTGGTAAGCACTTCCATACTATCAAAAGTAATTTTCACTGCGGGCAGGTTCTGGGGCCGCAAAATGTAGCGACCCGTAATTAATTGTAACATGTCCAGGATCATATTGGTATCTTGATCCCGCAGTTTTAATCTCTCCATCGGTTCGTCTAATCCTTCAATCAATGCGAGTTCCTCTGGATCAGACAAAAAACCAACCGGGAGAGACATTGAATCATCAGCAAGCAACGCAGTCTCTGCAGCCTCACCAATCAAAGATGAACTATCTGGAGAAGGAACATTCTCTGGACTGGAGACTTGGTCAGCGGGAACCTGTGCAAATGCCAAAAAAGAACCTAAGCTTAGAAAATTGAAAATGATGATTAATTTGTTTTTCATTGTTTATTAAATTCAACAGAACTGACCTCGAATACCGCATCAAAGGTGGTGGGATCATAGGGGCGTGACTTCGGCGGATAATTGGGTTCTATTTTGACTTCACTCAAAAACATGTACGGGCTTTCCTGCCTAATCAATGCTGCATATTCATTCACGTCTTCGTAGTTGGCACGCTTAAAAGTTATTCGCACCCGGTGCTGCTTATATCTTTCACGCTCGTCGGTGCTCAATTCGCGATAGTCGCGTTGAGGAAAAACTTGATCAGCGAGTCTTGAGGCTAAATTACTTAATTGGTTTTTGTCGTAGCTTTTATTCTGTTGTTCAACTTTTTGTCTCTCCAAAGCAGCATCAATCGAGGGCTTTAGCCCAATCACCATTTCATGGCCTTTTATTTCTTCCATAGCCAAGCCCCAATCTTGCCAAGTGGTCGAGGCAGTCTGAATAATCTTTACCAGAGAAAGGGCAAAGACGATCCAAAGGGAGAAAACCAAAAGAGATTGCTCGCGGCTGTTAAGCCTAAAGAAAAGCTTTTCAAAAAACTTCATCCCGAAATTTTGGAGCGATCATCCCCCTTGGATGTCGACTGTTTCTCCTCCTTTAGCTCAATATCAAATTCAAAAGTTGTTTTCCCGGTTTGACTTTTAATCTCCCTCTTTTCTCTTCCTCCCCTGCCCTTCTGCAAGCTGGCTACTTTATTCTTTTCCAAATTCTCTAAAAAAGTATTGATCGCCTCCACATTTTTACCTTCTCCCTCAAGCTCGATCTCATTACGACTCTTAAAATGTGCAAAAGTAAACCATACATTCAAATCACCTGGAGGACCTCCCAAGTGTGCATAGAGTCTTCCAATTGCCCCAAATGGATCGATACCTCCAAGTTTATTCTGGCGCAGTTTCTCAAGGAGTTTTTGGGATTCAATAACCAGCGGAACTTCGGCAGCCATGGAACTTGCTAAATTTTGTTTCTCCTCCAGCTTAACGCCCATAATTTTGACACCAAGAAAAAGGACCAAAATCGCCGCCATACTTAGGCCCCAGGCAAGGGTGGCTTTCCATCTTTTTCGACCTTTTCTTCTTCTGGCAATTTCACTGCTTTTGAAATCATTCGCCCGCAAATCTACCATCCATAGGTCATCACCTGAAATTTTTATGGACTGATCTATCTCTAATTTTGGGTTACTGCCCTCTTTCCACTCATGCTCGAATTGGAAGTTTCCATCCTTCAATCGTTCAACTTCGCCGGCAATCAGAATATCAGGTATAACTTCATATCTTGTGCTATCGACCAAGGACAGTAATTTGCCTCTCGCTATTTCAATAGACTCCGGATCCTCTAAATCGATCGGTAAGGAGAAGATATGATCTGGAACTTTTGATCCGGAATCGAACGAAGCGATGCTAAGACTTTCGCCTTCCTGAAGAAAAAGGATCGACGGTTCGTCAAAACTTTTCCCAAAGAAAGAAACAAAAGAGGGAAAAACCCTGCGAAAAATCTCCAGGTTCTGCCATCCAAGTTGACGTAACTTAACCAACGGGCAGGCAAAAACAATGATTTTGCCCTCTTCCTGACTGCCAAAATAACCCCATGCCAATTGCTCCTCCGGGTAGGGAGAAAAAGAAGTGTCTGCCAGAATGGATTGAATGAATAAGGTGACAGCCTGGTTTCTTCCCGCCTCATCCTCCCCGTCAAGCTTCGCGGGCAAAACGATAGTTTCGCAGAAAAAATACTCTCCAGGTATCTTAAGAATAAACTCATTGAGTTCAGCCATGGGGACGGCTACTTCATTATTTTCTTTTTCTGACATATTGGGGAAACTTATAAATCTAGGATATTTTCTAAAAAATATAATAGTATCCTCTAGCAAAGAGTACTTCGATTGACGGCATCAGTCGATTAAATTTTCATTTTCCCGGAGAGCTAAAATTCGAAATGGATATTGTGCCTTTACATTCCTCGCACTTCTTGGTTTTTCCACATTTTTTTGACCGGGACGGGGACGCACGGGTTTTCTACTCCCACTTCCCACTGCATCAAGCAGAATTGCATGAAGCTGAAAATTGGATTTCCCCCGGTTCACATTAACTTCCAACCTAAAAATTTTTGCACTTTTATCCACCTTCAACCCTCGTTTTCCGGCTAATTCTGAAATCAATTGGTGATACCTCTGCCTTTCCGATTCAGATTCGGAATATCTGGTATCGTTTAGATCTTCATAGGCACTCTCATCTTCTCCGGCAAGAAACCTTAAGAGAAAGTCTGAGGCACCGTCTGGGTTGAATCCACCTTCATTAAAAAAAGAGAAGGAGTCCTTAAAATTCACCAGATTCTTAGTCTCATTTCCCAGTTCATCGAAAAAAATACCTGAGCCCTCTGGCTCATTCTGGTCATAAGCAAAGCCTTTAATCATTCTGAATTCGTCAAAAGTTTCAATTTTTCGACCAGGAGTCCAATAAGGCGGGTCTAAATCCTCATAATAATCATCTTCCGCTCCTTCATCCCTCTCCTCATCATCTTCATCCTGCCAGTCCATTAGAGCATCCACGAAGACTTTGCCATCATCCTCATTGATCAGGGATCCTTCATTTGTTTGCATAAAGGCAAACAACGCGGCGAGATCCTGTTCTTTAATTTCCTTAAAGGGAATTTTGCCGGATTCATCAAGCAAACGAACACTCCATGTAATCGGAGTATTCACTTTTTCACCATCGGAATCTGTCAAAATATCAGAAGGGCTTATCCCTGCATATCTCAAAGGGTCCCCCCACCCCATTCCTGGATCATCAAGCTTCCCGAGAATCATTCGAAACTCGTTTAAGACTCCTACGGTTAGATCCATCGCCGAATAAGCATAGGTTCGCAGATCATCTCTTTTATGAAATTGACTCACATGACGTAACTCTTGGGTAGTTTCCTTCATTAGTCGAAGAGACAGAACCGCCAATAAAACGATCATAGCCAGAACAAAAACTAAAATAGAACCCTTGTTGGTTTGCCTGGCGGTCCTCATTTCGGTTCCTCCTCGACCCCTGTCGGAGAAAGTTTCTCGATCGCAAGCGAAATGGTTCGCTCTAAGTTTTCGTCCTCCCAACGGAAGACCAGTTTAATGAAGGCAGGGATGCGATAACTCCCCTGCCCCTTTTCGCTTTCCTCGAGTGAATCCTGTATCTCCCACTCTTTAATATCGTCGGGACCGGCATCTTCATCTCCGTAATAACAATAGTAAATTTCCTTACAGAATGGGCTCACCAAGGTCTTCATGAGTTCGTCCTCATCTTCTGGTTCCATTCTTCCCTCGTCATTTTTTTCAAGTTCCTGAAGTTCAGAAAACCAAAGAATGCTCAACCCCTCACCATCCTTGAGGTACAAATAAGCGTGCACCCTCGCAGCCGAACCGTAGGGACTAAAAAACAAGGGAGGTGCTTCTCTCAGATAAAAATGAATGAGGGGATCCTCCGCGTCTGAAAAACCTACCGGATATTGCAAATCAACATCCTTGTCTTTGGGTAGTGCAAAACTGGACAGAGAAGCCTCCTCCAATACGGCACCCAAAAAATGGGAAACCCCATTTACATGGGCATCAAAAGCGTCGCGGGTGGCAGGTCGGTTCGCCCATGCCTGCGAAATCGTCACAAGCAGAGCACTCGCAGCCAGCAACACCAGACCTCCTATTGAAAGAGCCAAAAGCACCTCCACCAGAGAAAACCCTTTACCCGGCTTATGTTTCAATATCGGTTCCTTTCTTCCTGAATCTCCCGGATTTTGTCTCTTTTATCCTCAAGCAAACGATTACGATCAGAGGAGAAATCTCCGTGCTGGCCCCATGCCGGTCGGAACATCAGCATAGTATAACTTCTTTCTCCACTTTCCACCCCAAGCTCCTCATTACCATCATACTCAAGAAGGAGTTTTACCTTAAATAGATCCAACACCTCAGTCATCTCAATTTCAGTTTCCCATCTTATCTCCCCCATACTTATGGTCGGCAAATCTCCCCCCTCTTCCATTTTTTCGTAATCAGTCTCCCGAAAAATCTCACTTCGTGCCCAGAGAAGATCCTGTTCCAATTCCCTCGTATCTTTCATTACTCGGATAGTTCGGGAAGCAATGAAGGCACCATCCACAAGATAGACGGCAGAGAGCCCAAAGATGGCCAATGCAATCAACACCTCAACGAGCATGAAGGCCTTCTGCCCGTCTTTACGCATCATTCAGGTTGCTCCAGAACATACCCGGAAAAGGGATCAAACTTAAGCTTACTTGTTTCTCCCCGGAATGAAATTTCAACCTCAAAAGGTTGACTGCAACCAGCATGAAAAGCGACACGCGATAACTGCAGTTGCTCTTCGGTAAAATTCGTGGAAGCCCCGACTTCTCCTGCTTCGGGTCCTACCGCTGAAAAAAAGACTTCGGGTATCAGTTCCTGGTCCTCCAGTATGTCCTCATCTAATTTTGAGTATACCGGATGTTCGGATAAGACCGTCCCCTCCGCGTCAGAAACCAAGAAACTTATTTTTTCGGGTGAAAAAGTAAGATAGCTTTTTCTTTTTCTCTCGCTGGAAAAATACACGGCATCCAAGGCCGCCCTTTTCAGAACACGATTCGGTGGCTCATAATTCGATCCACTAATAAATGCTCCGGCATTGCCTGCCACCACTCCCATTAACACACCCACAAGGGCGAGCACCAAAAGAACCTCAAGCAGGCTGAAAGCCCGTGCTGCTCCCCTCCTTAACGGGGTAGTCAAATCAATTCCCTGTATCCCAATTCCCGATTACTTTGCCGTCTGGAGCCGTGGTAGATAGATCAAAACTTCCGGGGTTCCGCGTACCTGGATACTGATAAACATAAGGTTTACCCCATGGATCATTCAAGTCTGATGTGCGTTTGACGAAGGGAGGCACTCCATTGGGAGGGGTTCTCAGGTCATTAAGACTTTTCGGGTACTCGCCAACCATGGCAAAATAACTGGTAACATAGGCTTCCCCCGTGCTGTTTACCCAAGTCTTCGCTGCTTTTTCCTGTCCTCCACCAAAAATCTCACCGAGATTCGACATAGCAAGTCCGGCAACGATACCGATCAGTGCAAGTACGATGAGAATTTCCACCAGAGTGAAACCTCTTGATCCATTTTTTAGTGGTCGTTTTAAGTTTGGGTAAGAAGAGCGGTTCATTGTAGTAATCATTAAAGGGTTATTCCTATCAAATGATATCTAAATCAATCAACTAGAAATAGCCAACAAAACTATGTTTGAACTTGCTTCCAAATTAATATCAGTGCAGGAAAGTGTATAGTGAATCTACCCGATTATCTACCAGTATTGATCCAAATCCTCCTGGCGGTTGGCATGGGGGCAGGAATCTTGGTCGCGAGTCACATTTTCGGACAAAAAGCACGACACAGTAAAATTAAGGATTCTCCCTATGAATGTGGTCTTGCATCCGAAGTCGGAGGGGAGACTCGTTATTCGGTAAAATTTTACATCACAGCCATGCTCTTCATTCTCTTTGATATCGATGTGGTCTTCCTAATTCCTTGGGTCCTCACCCATCGGGATCTGTTCGCAGCCGGGATTCCCATTTTGGGCCCCATGATGTTTTTCACTTTCATCCTCGCCATTGGATTAATTTACGAACTTAAAAGCGGTGCCCTTAAGTGGGAAAAATAGTTCACGCACTCTCTCCACTTTCGAAGCCAAGGGCTTCTTTTCGTTTTTCGAATGATCGATGAGAATTGATCGGTACATTTCAAATTCCCGGATTATCGATCTGTCCTCCAGAGATCTTCGTTCTGCCTACTCAGAACTGTTGGATACTTTCGGAACCCAATTAACCACTCCGGCCAGCCGAAAAAAAGTTCTCAAAGAGTTAGTTGTACGAGAAAAATCACTCACCAGTTACATTGGGGAAGGTGTTGCCCTGCCCCATGCCCGGGTTGATATGAAAAGACCATATGCCCTCGCCGTTGGAAGATGTCCAGC
>Ga0255777_10002505_pt1 | contig 16320 bp, 19 predicted proteins | sample 101ome_15_FD_179975 | JGI IMG/M metagenome (GOLD analysis project Ga0255777, IMG submission 179975) | Coastal salt marsh microbial communities from the Groves Creek Marsh, Skidaway Island, Georgia - 101402AT metaG (version 2) | ecosystem: Environmental > Aquatic > Marine > Intertidal zone >... | reverse complement strand
TACTTACTACCCATGGGTTAAAACAATCGATAGTAGAACGAATAAATTAACTTCAGTTCCTCCATCAGTATTGATGCCAGGTATTTACGCTGAAAACGATGCAGTTGCAGCTGAATGGTTTGCACCAGCAGGTTTAAACAGAGGTGGTATCACCGGAGCAGTTTCTGTACTAAACAGATTAACACATGCTGAAAGAGATACACTATATGAAGGGAAGATTAACCCAATCGCACAATTCCCAGGTGAGGGTATCGTTGCATTCGGACAAAAAACTCTACAAGATAGAGCATCTGCACTTGATAGAATCAACGTAAGAAGATTGTTAATTAAAGTTAAAAAATACATTGCATCTACATCAAGATACCTTGTATTTGAACAGAATACAACACAGACAAGAGGAAAATTCTTGAATACTGTAAATCCATATTTGGAAGGAATACAACAAAGACAAGGACTTTACGCTTTTAGAGTGGTAATGGATGAATCAAACAACACACCAGATGTGATTGATAGAAACATCTTGGCAGGGGCTATTTATTTACAACCTACCAAGACTGCGGAATTCATCGTAATTGATTTCAACATATTACCGACTGGAGCTTCGTTCTCGGCATAATAAAAAATTAAGGAAACTATATTTATAGTATATAAAGGAGAAAAATAAAATGGCAGAAGTATTAGAATTCAACGATATGTTCTACACCAACTTCGAACCGAAGATGAAGAACAGATACATCATGGAAATTGATGGTATCGCTTCATATTTGATTAAAACTGCAAATAGACCTTCTATTCAGTTTGAAGTTGTAACACTAGACCACATCAACGTTAAGAGAAAACTCAAAGGTAAAGGTGAGTGGCAAGATATCGAAATCACTCTATTCGACCCAATTGTACCAAGTGGTGCACAACAAGTAATGGAATGGGTGAGAACTTCACACGAATCTATCACAGGTAGAGATGGATATGCAGATTTCTATAAAAAAGATATCGATATCTATATGCTAGGACCTGTTGGTGATAAAATCGAAAATTGGAAACTTAAAGGTGCGTTTATTAACAACGCAGTGTTCAATGATTTAGATTGGGCTTCTAATGACCCTTCAGAAATCACTCTAACACTTTCTTACGATTACGCAATTTTAGAATACTAATACTACAATATACTTTTGATACTTCCATAAAAGGTTCTCTTGTTGAGAACCTTTTTTTTTACATAAATTTTAACATTATATATTTATATGTTCAAATGGAGTTAGTGATGAGTGAATATGTAATTGAAATTGGAGCATTTGTAGTACTATTTTTAGTACTAAAAAAATATTGGAATACAAAAGTAAAAGAATACTTTGGTAACTTTGTAGTTGGTATTAATATTTTTGTTTGTTTCCTTTTTCTTTATGCATTTATAAATCAATCCCTTTCATATGAAATAGTTTTTCCAAAAATACTATTACATGGTATTGTAGCCACGATAATATATACATTATTTCAATTAGATAAAAAGAAATGAAGGAACATATAGTAATATTATCAATAGCTGCAGGATGGATGTTATTTATTTTAATAGGATATCTACAAGACAAATAATTCTAACTTTTTAAAACTTATATATTTATATACGAACATTAAAATAAAAGTTTATGGCAAATTATGATTTTCCAACTGAAGTGATAGAGTTACCATCTCAAGGTAAACCTTACGCTGAAGGACACCCGTTATCAAAGGGTACGGTGGAGATTAAGTATATGACTGCAAAAGAAGAGGATATACTTGCTTCCCAAAATTTGATAAGGAAGGGGGTGGTACTTGATAAGTTATTCGAATCTGTTGTGGTCGAAGAAGGAGTGGATATAGGTGATATATTCGTTGGTGATAAAAACGCAATTCTTCTTGCAACTCGTGTTTTGGGTTATGGAGCAGATTATGAAGTTGAGGTAACAGACCCCTTTACCTTGGAACAACAAAAAGTTAATATAGATTTATCTAAAATACAAACTAAAGATATTGATTTTGATAAGTTGAATTCAGATAATTTATATGAATTTGAATTACCTACCTTAAAAAAAACTATCAAGTTTAAACTACTCACTCATAAAGATGAAATTGATATCAATAAAGATATTCAAGCAATGCAGAGATTAAGTGGTAAAAGTGAAGCACCATCCCAAGATGTATCTACAAGATTGAGATATATGATACAAGATGTAGATGGAAATACAGATAGAGGATTTATTAATAACTTTGTAAAAAACAATCTTTTAGCTAAAGATTCAAGAGCTTTAAGAAACTATGTTAGAACTATATCACCAGATTTAGATTTGAGTTTTGATTTTACTTCTGATATAACAGGTGAAACGGAGGCACTTGATATACCATTTGGTGCCGGGTTTTTTTACCCTGCCGAGTGATTACTCAATCCAACTTCATAACCAAATTTGGGAGATGGTTAACTATGGTAATGGATTTATTTGGTCCGAGGTGTACCATATGCCAATTCATTGGAGGAGGTTCTATTTTAAGAAGTTAATAGAAGCAAAGAAAAAAGAAAAACAAGAAATGGATAAGATTGGTAAAAAATCTTCTCCAAAAGGACCATCAGTAAGAGTGAGGAAATAATTCCTCACTTTTTTTGTGTCCTATATTTATAGTAGTATAAAACTATAAAGGAGAAACCCTATGTCTAAAGATAAAGTAAATGAAGGACTATTTGGAGCAGCTAAAAAATTCTCTGATGCATTTTTTGATGGTTTAAAAAGAAACCAAGCGGATTCAGTTTTAAAACAGGCAAGAAAAGCAAGAATGGATAGAGAAGTAATCCAAAGAATGGAAAAACTTAAAAGAGATAAAGAAGAATTGGATAAGATTCTTTCAAAAATTCCAATGGCTAAAAAATAATGCTATAGATGGCTAACGAAACTCAAAAAGAAAGATTAAAAATTCTTGGGGAGATTGGTAATCTTACCCAAAAAATCAATGCGTTTAATAAACAAGGTATTGAGGATGAGAAGCGTGCCAATGATTTAAATAAAGAAAGATTAAAATTAGCTGAAAAGCTTAGGGGTATAAACCAGAAAATAAGAGATGAACAAAGAAGTTCTTATGTTGATGCTCAAAACAGTATCAAAGGAATGGCTTCATTATATGAACCATTAAAATCTGCTGAAAAACAAAGAATACAAATGCAACTTAATGGTAATGATTTATCAAAGGTAGCATTAGATAGAAGTAATAGATTAGCAGGTATCAATCAACAAATAGCAAATCTCACAGGTGACCAAACACTTGAAAAACAAATTCTACAAGATGAATATACAAGTGAAATTGCAAAATTAGAAAAGAATAAAGGTATCACTTCTGATATAATTGATAATCTCAATGCACAGAATGAGATGGCAAAAGATTATGCCTCTCTAACAGATAGACAAAAACAATCATTACAAAGACATAGAGATGTATTAGATGGTATTCATGATACTGTAAGTGGAACATTAGATACGTTTAGATTACTTACATCAACTGTTGGTGGAGTATTTGGTTCCGCTTTAATTGGAGCTGGAGTTGTTATTGATAAGTTAGGACATTCGGCACACGAACTTGGTACTTTCTTTACAGAATCAACAGTATCAGCTACTGCTTTAGGATTAGTATTTAAAGATTCAGTTGGAGTTGTTAAAGGTCTATCTGCTGAAATGGGTGGTATCGAAAACGCAACCTTTGAGGCACAAGCAAAAACAAATTTACTTGCAAATAATCTAAACATGAGTGGAGAATCAACCGCTAGAATGGTTGGTGCTTTTGCAAGATTAAATGATAATTCTACTGAAACTGCTCTAAACGTAGCGGCATCTACTAAACAATTTGCAATACAACAAGGAGTAATTCCTGGTCAAGTAATGGAGGATGTTGCAAATTCAGCAGAAGCATTTGCACTATATGGTAAAGAAGGTGGTAAGAATATAGGTCAAGCGGCTGTTATGGCAGCAAAACTTGGTGTTAATATGGCTACCATTACTGGTGTAACTGATTCACTATTAGATTTCGAATCTTCAATAACTAAAGAATTAGAATTAGGTGCAATGTTAGGGAGAAATATTAACCTTAATAAAGCAAGACAATTAGCATATGATGGTAAGTTAGGTGCATCTGTAAAAGAAACCATTAAACAAATGGGTGGTATAGATGCATTCAACAAGATGGATGTTTTCCAAAAAAGACAAGCAGCTGAAGCCGCTGGAATGACAGTAGAACAATTCCAAAAAATGGCTGCTAATTTAGATAACATCAATGATAAAGGTGAAATTCAATTAGGTACTTTTGATACTATGAAGGAAACCATGAAAACAATTGCTACTGGTCCTTTAGGAAGTGTTGTTAAAGGTATGGGTTCTGCAGCAATTGCGGCTGGTCAAATGGGATTCAAATTAAAAGATGGTCTTGCTAGTATGAAAGGTATGGGAGGAATTGGTGGTAAGATAAAAGGATTCTTCAAGGGTATGGCCGGTGGAGGAGCTGGTGTAGGAGGAGGATTATCAGAATCAACAGTTCCACCAAAAACAGGTGATGGTGGTGGAGCAAGTAAGTTCATGAAATCGGTAGGTAAAATTAAAATGGGTGAGGTTCTTAAAGGAGCGGCAGCCATGTTAGTTGTAGCAGGAGCAGTATTCGTATTTGGTAAAGCAGTTCAAGAATTTATGAAAGTTTCTTGGAGTGCAGTTGGAATGGCGGTAGTATCTATGTTAGCACTCGTAGGTTCAGTTGCTTTATTAGGAGCAATTATGACAAGTGGTGTAGGTGCAGTAGCAATATTAGCAGGAGCTGCGGCAATGTTAGTAATAGCTGGTTCTTTATTTGTTTTAGGTCATGCACTACAAGCTATTGGAACTGGATTTGAAATGATGGGTAGTGGTATAACAAGTTTATTACCAACAATAACAGGGATGGTATCAGCAATAGGTCCTTTGGCACTTATGGTTCCAACATTAGCTGGATTAGCTGGTGCATTTGCATTACTTGGTTATTCGTTATTAACACTAGGTGTACTTGGATTACCTGGTCTTGCAGTATTAGCCGGTATAGCAGCAGTTGCAACACCATTAATGAAACTGGCATCTGTATTTGGATTGGGTGGAGATGAGGGAGCAGAAACTACTGCAGTAGAAGATGGTTCACTTTCTGAATATCAATCACAGATGTTACAAAAAATGGATATGTTAATCCAAACCACTGCAGCAAATAAAGATGTTTATTTAGATAAAGATAAAGTTACTAATTTAGTAATGGAACGAAGTGAAAGAATGACTGGTAACGTATTTGGATTAGGAGTAGCATAATATGGGAAAAACATTATTAGAACTTTTCGAAAATAAAGATTCCTTTAAATATGGAACTGTTTACTCTGAAGTAAAATCAGATACAGAAACTCTTGTAGAACAAGAAACTTCAGGTGTTAGAATTCGTTCTGCTGTTGAATTAAACAATCCATTAATTTATGGAAATGAAGCTACTCGTATAGCAACTCGTTCCAATCCTTTAGTAGAAGATATGAAAGGTGCTACTGGTGGTGAAGGTGGTGATGGTGGTTTAATTGGAAAAGGATTAGAAAAAATTACTGGTGGTAAATTTGGTAAAGCTGTTTTTGGTGGTAAAGTATCTTCACTTGCCGAAGCAAGAAATGGTATAAATACTAAATTAGGAATACCACAGGCGATGATACCAACTCGTTTGATTGGTGATATAGAAGGATTGGATTCACAAGAACCAATCACATTGGATTCAGTAGGAAGTGGATTACAAGGGACTGGTTTAGGTTCTTTCTTAAAAGAAACTGGTGGTGGAAATCCTAAAACAATTTTAAGACAAGGGGCTGGTAAATTAGTTGGTAAAGCAAAAGATAAATTAAGAGGAGCATTATTTGGAACACCCCAAGGATTGGGTGATGTATCACCAGAAGAACCTAACGTAGTTTTTACAACTAATGAACAAGGATTAACTTACTCTGAACAAAAGAAAGATGCAGGTCTGTTAGGTGAAATTGAACCAAATGATTTAAAAGGAACTAAATTAGATTTATCATCGGTATCACCTTTATATGGAGTTAGACGTTCTAGTACTCCTAAACATGGTGAATCAATAAAAGCGAGTGAAGGAATATCTTCTAATTACTCACCTGAAGAAAGCGGATTTTCATATAACAAACAAAGTAGAACAACTCCATTGTTTTCTAAATTTGGATTAGGACCTGGTGATTCTATAAACCTTTTATCACCAGGAGATGATTATACATTAGATGATGAAAAAGCTTTTGCAAAAGTAGGAGATAAAGTACTTTATGATTTTATACCAGTTTGGATGAAAAAGATTGGAACTTCTAAGCCAATTATCTTTAGAGCATTGATTTCTGGTCTTACTGAAAATGTATCCCCATCTTGGAATACATCAAAGTTTGTAGGTAATCCTTATAATTTTTATACATTTGATTCAATAGAAAGAAGTACATCTTTTAATCTAAAATTATATTGTAACAGTCCAATAGAATTGGCTACTAATTGGGAAAAGATAACAAAAATTACTCAAATGACTTACCCAACTGTTGGAGCACAATATGCTAATGCACCAATCATACAATTTAGAATAGGTGATATCTACAATAATAAAATAGGATATATTGAATCTTTAACTTATACAATACCAGATGATTCTAATTGGGAAACTGATGGTGATAGTGGATGGTTACCTAAAATTATTGATGCAGCGATTGGAATCAAATTTATTGAATCAGTTGGTGCAGAAGATAGACCTTATGCATATACAATATCTAAAGAAGCTGCTGAAGCAATTAATGAAAAACGAGGAGATAATGCAGAAATAGGAGCATCTCAAACAGAAGGAGATGGTAATGCAAAAGTAGATAAACCAGAAAAAATTACTCCTAAAGGATATCAACTATCTAATCCATTGGATGGTTTAAAGGCACCAAAGATGCCAAAGAATATAAATACTAATAAGAAAACATCAACTCCTGCTGATAAAGAATCAGCTAAATTACCTGATAATGCAAATCAAGGTGGATTATCTGATAAATTAGATGGCAAAAGTGTTAGTGAGGCTGTTCAAGAAGCAAAAACAAAAGTATTACCATCTCAAGCAACTATCTATACATCATTAATTGCACAGGGTTATGAAGAATATAAAGGTAGTGGATTAGGAAAAATTAGAAACGAAGAAAATGATGATGGAGTACTTCTTTTCTATAAAAGTGATGGATTTGATGATGAATTAGTAAGAATAAAATCAGATGGCTCAACAAGAGGTCCTTACAAAACAATAGCTGGTAGTGAAACAAAATAATTATGGCAAGTAGATATCAAAATAATAAAACAAAAAAACTGAATGATGGTAGAGAGGTATATAGAACAAAGATATACCCAAAAATACCAAAATCGGATACGGATATTTATATAGTTACTCAAACAGGTGATAGATTAGATACAATTGCTAATCAATTTTATCAAAATTCATCCCTTTGGTGGATTATTGCATCTGCAAATAATATACATGATGCACCCTTTGCATTACCTGATGGTACTGAATTAAGAATACCTATGAATTATGTAAGTATTTTAGATAATATTAATAGATAATATAATGGCTTCAACTTTTCCAAATTTATCAAAGATACCAAAAAATGTATCCGATACATTAAAAAGTAGAGCTGGAAAGAATATTACAGCATCTTCTTTGTTGTGTTGGATAAGATTAGTATCGGCAGGAGGTGTAAGTGGAGATGGTTCTGCTTCAACAGGTGGTTTGGTATTGGAATCTTTTCAAAACAAAAAAGACCCAGAAAATGATGCAAATCCTCAAAAGAATTGGTCAACTGATAATTTTTCAACAAGATATGGTAATGGTTCTAAATCGGGTAGAGTAGGTACAAACTTTCAAGGTGATTCAGTTTATGCAAGAGATAATGATAGAGCATATAGACCATCACCAGTAGTAGAAGGTATATCAGTTCAAAATGGAAATAAGGGTTTAAGTAGAAAATGTACGTTCACTATTAAATGTTTTTCTTTAGGTCAAGTTGAAAGAATATCCGAACATTTTCTTGAACCAGGATATACAGTCCTTGTAGAATTTGGTTGGAATACAAATTTAGCAAAAGAACAAAAATTACCTGTATTATCGGCTTGTAATATTGCAGAATATAACAATTTCTCATATGTTAATAATAAAAGAAAAAACTCAAAAGGTCATTATGATGCATTTTTAGGATATATAACTGGTGGTGGAATAAAAAGTGGTGATGGTGAAACTTACGAATGTGATGTTGAACTAACTACTTTAGGAGAAATACCAACTTATTTACAACAACACAAAGGAGATTCCCAAGAAGGAGATAAAAAGGCAGAAAGTGGACTTAAATTTAGTCCACAAGAAATAAAAAATGAAGATAACATTGGAAGGTCTTTGTTTATGCAGATGTATAATAAATTACCTGCTGAAAAACAAACAAAAAATATAAAAGCTTTAGCAAATATACAAAATCCTGATAAAGGTGATTATCATGGTGTTCCATGGTATTCTGCTCATAATTTTTTAAATATAGATGATGAAATTAGAGAAAAAGTAGTAGAGGGATATAGTGATACATCAGTTGGTATTAAAAACGAAGATGGTTCAGAAACAAGTGGTAAGATACCAGAAGGAGCCCCACTTTTTTCAGACCAATCATTTATAAGATTAGAACTTGCCTTTAAAATACTTAATACTTGTAGATACGAACTAAAAGCAGGGCCTGATTCTAAATGTACTACTATAAAAGAAGGATATAGTTTTGAGATTGATATAGATTCAACTATATGTAGAGCATTTCCTAGTATATTTTCTACTGATTCAAGTATTTTATTTATACCTAATCCTGAAACACCTAATTTTGGTTTAATAGAAGCAATTACTTCTACAAAGTTAAAAGAAAATTTTGTTCAATTGGATGAAAATGGTAATCTTTCATCAAGAAAAGAAAATCTTAATTTAGCATCTCTGCCACAATTTAGTACTGATTTAGGTGGAGCTGACCCATTAGATTATGCATTTCCAGCTACAAAAAAGTTATCAGCTGACCCTTATTTTGAAACAATGGTTAGGGTTGATGGAGATGTTTTACAAGCAGATAAAGAAGCAAAAGAATGGGGTTACTTAAGAAATTTGTATATCAATTTTGATTTCTTTTGTGAAACAATATCACAATCAAATGTTGTTACAAAAGATATTTACTTTGAATTATTAAATGGTATATCATCTGCAGTAAATTCAATGTGGTATTTTGATATATTTGAATTACCAAGTTGTAAGAAAGAAGAGGGCTCAACAGGTGCTTTAGGATTAACTGTACGAGATACAAGTTTAGTTGGTAGAATCACACCAGGTTTATTAGAGGGTGTAGATGTATTTGAAACCAAAGGTATAAGAACCCCATTTTTATCATCTCAACTTAATTTTGATATTCCTGGTGCAATGAAAAATCATGTGTTGGGTAAAAGAATAAGTGCAAATGCAAATGCAGAAACAATACAGGAAGGTCAACAACCTGAAGTCAAAAATTTATTTGCAAAAGATAAAGATGCAGTTTTAGAAATATTAAATAGTTTAAAAATACAAGAAAACGATGATGAAGAAGGTGGAGCTACACAAGAAACTGAAGAACTTACTGAAAATGAAATAAGAGAAAAGAATTACGAAATTTTCATAGGACAGGCTGCAGTATATCCAACTGTTATAGATAGAAAAGAGGGTGCTAATGCAAAAGATGCATGGTATAACAGATTTGCAACTTGGTTTGCAGGTGATTCAAATGTTTCTATTAATGAAATGGCAGTTGTGGGTGCATGGAATGATTCGGCTTTATTTAATCTTATACAAAAAGGAATAAATCTAAAAAACAAGGGAAAGGATGTAGATTCTGTTTTACTACCAATAAACTTTGAATTTGAAGTTCATGGAATATCTGGTTTAAGAGTAGGGGATTTGTTTAAATTAAAAGATGTACCATCAAAATATACAAAGGGAATATTTCAAATTATAGAAACATCTCACACTATTGATGGTAACCAATGGAAAACATCGGTAAAGGCACAATTTAGGAATACAGGATAATGGATATTAATAAAAAATATAATAAAGTAAGAACAAATATATTATCTCATCCAAAGAGAATAAATACATTTGTCCCAAATCCAACTGAAGATGATTACAAAAAAGGATATATAACAAGATTTTTTGTACAAAAAACAAATGATAAAGAATCACCTATATATGAAGTTGCTTCAAGTAATTTTAGAAAATATACTAACAATCAATCTTATAAGGGAGTAACTTTAAGATGGAGAATAAAAGGCCCTTTAAATATGGTTTTCAATGATAGAAATGAAATTACTGATAAAGGAGTTAAAGAATCAAATAGAATATCAATACAAATATCTTCGAGTAAAATTGATAATTTAAAATTATACTTACCAAATTTATTACAATTTTACAAAAGTTAATATATATTAATATACAAAAATAAAATAAGTTATATGAGTTATCTTACTGATGAAGAAAAACAACAGATGTCTCATGATTGGAGATATCGAGGATTTACAACTATTCCTTTACTTACTGAAAAAGAGTGTGATGAAATTAATGATGAGTTAGAAAAACTTCGTAAAGAAAGGCAATCAACTACAAAAGAAGATGGAAGTGAGTGGGGAGAATGGGACCCTATCATGTACCCACATAAATCATCTGAAAAATTAGAAAAACTTTTTGTACATCCTAGAGTCATTGAGGCATGTGAATTTCTAATGGGTGGAAATGTGATTGGTTTACAAACTTGGGGTTATTTTAAACCACCTGGTCAACTAGGTAGAGACCAACATCAAAATGCATTCTATACTGGTTGTGGTCATAATGAGGTAATTAATACTGCACTTGCTTTGGATAATCATGATGAACAAAATGGAGCGGTTTGGAATTATGAAGGTTCTCATAGATTAGGTATTCTTCCAATAGAAGTAGATGAAGAAAGAGCAAAAACCAATCCAAAAAATTGGAGAAATGAAAGAGGAAAGGCTTGTGTAATGCCAGAAGGTCATAATTTTAAAAAAATTCAAGGTGATTGTAAAAAAGGACATATGGTACTACTTCATTCACATTGTGTTCATGGTTCTGAAACAAATAATTCAAATAGAATGAGAAGAAACTTTTTAGGTGGATATCTTAAAGAAGGTGCCCATTTTAATCAAGGTTCTCATATGAAAAGAGAACCAATAGATGTTTACCAACTTCAGAAAAAATATTGGTAAAAAATAAAAAATAATTCACTTTTTGCTTGGATTTCTCGTATTTTTTTCGTATATTTACTATGTAAATGAGTTAATAATAAACGTTAAAACTATGAGTAAAAAAGTTAAAATTTCAATTGACGGAACTGAATTCCTAATCCCTGCTGATTCTGTAAGTTACGATACTTACAACAACAACGAACCTTATATCTACATGAGGGCTAAGTTAGTTGCTTTGATTATCAAACAATATGTTAAAAAAACCTATCCTTCTCTTAAAGTGTGGGCTACTTCTGATGTTTATAGTGGTGGTTCTTCTGTTAGAGTAAATGTGTGTAATTCTGATGGTTCTCAAGTTGAACCTTTAATCTTCAAAGATATTAACAAATGGCAATATATGTTGAAAGCTGGTTCTTTCAATGGTATGATTGATATGTACGAAGATAGAGAAGATAAACCTACTACCGATAGTGGTACTCCTCTTAAATATTTCCCTTCTTATATCTTTATTGAAAACAAACCTTCTTGGGGTTCGGTTGAGTATTGGGTTAACGAATGGAATGAATACCAAAACAACTACGAATCAGAGTGGGTTGAAAAGATAAAAAGTCTTGGTGGTTGGTTAGAATATAACAAACAATTCATCGATAAAAAGATTTTAGATAAAGTAACAAGTTTAACTGTAAATGCTTAATGATATGAAAAACTTACTTCAAAGATTAAAACCAGAAATTTCAAAGAATCTTATAAATTCAGAAAAAGAGTATCCTACATTGGTTGGTGATTTATTAAAAATATTATCAGAAAATGTAGCAATTACTAATATGAAACTTGGTGATTTAACAAATTTAGGAAACTTTTGTGAGAACTCTCCAAGTAGTATTCTTGAAATTTACGAAATGTTTGAAGAAAGTTAGAAAAAAGTTTGGATATATCAGATTTTTTTCGTATATTTACTATGTAAATGAGTGATAATATAAACCTTAAAAGTATGAATTATTTAATTGAACCCCAAGATTTAGTTTTCTCTGCTAAATCTCGTATTGATGGTTTCTCCCAAATGGTGAGAGATGAAGAAATTCCTCAATGGGATTTATTGGAAACTGCAACTGAAGTTGCTACTGAATGGACTCAAGATTGGGATTCTGACCAAGGATTTGGTTCTTCGGATGGAACCTATATGTTGAAAGAGTTCATCGATAATGTAATTTGGAGTTTTACTGATGGTGGTAAATACATGACTAAATTTACTCCAATCCTTTCAGTAGTTCCTTACTGTGAGGCTGAACACCACGAGAGAGTTCAACAAATGGAAAGTGGAATTTAAACCTTAAAGATATGAGAAATAAAATAGATTTTAAAACCCTTGAAAAAATTAACAACGAAATTGGTGAGTTCGATATAGGACAAACCTATGGAGGTGGAAATCCAGTCTATTTAAGATTTGGATATTGGAAACAAGTTGATGTAGATAAATTAAATAATATCCTCAAGCCAATCAATAGAGTAGAAGAAGATTCTATTTATGATGATGATTGTGGTGACCAATTTAGTTATAAATTTGTATAATTCAAAAAAAATTCGTATATTTGTAATATTATGTTAAAAACAGATTTAAAACAATTCGAAGGTATGTACTATATAGGTGATATTGTAGATGTAGATGGTGATGGTTGGGTAGATGAAGAAACTGCAGAATTAATTCTATTAGAACATAACGCAGGAGTTACTGAATGATTATAGTAGAAACCAATAAAGAGAAAGACCAATTTCTCGAATATTGGAATAACGAGGAATCTACGATTATTCCAATTTGGGAAGATTTGGAAAGACATCCTATGAATAATAGGTTGTCATTTTTGTATGTCCGATTCTCAAATATGGATTTTATCCTTCCTTTTAATCATAATGATTGTGAACCACTAACTATTGATTTAACTCGTTCTGAACAACCCAAGTGGATTTGGAATAAAAAAGGATTCCTACAAACAGATATTAGAATCCAAAACCTCAAAGATGTTCAAACGGCATTATTCTTCGAACAAAACAAAATATACGATTTTAACTCAAAATTAGAACCTCTAACGAACTTTTATTATCGTTTGGGTATAAGAGATGATTTAGGTAGTTCCCTTCCTATAATGAAGTGGGGTGAACTCCTTAATGGTATAGTAAATGAATGGGAATTATATGATACTTTTGATTGGATTGATAATACGATGATACCCCTCCTTTCAGATATTGAACGAAGTGGTATTGGGGTCGATAGGGAAAAATTTCTTGATAGATGGCCTCAAAATCTAAAACATATTTACCCACATGAACAAGGAGATGTTGTTTACACCGAATATAACCCTTATACCATAACAAGTAGACCTTCTAACAGACATGGTGGTGTGAACTTTGCAGCCTTGAATAAAAACGATGGTTCGAGAGAATCTTTTATCCCACCCGATGGTTCTCTTTTCTTACAATTTGATTACGATGCATACCATGTTAGATTAATTGGTAAGTTGATTAAATACAAATTACCCGATACTTCAGTTCACCAATGGTTAGCAGACCAATATGGTTGTTCGTATGATGAGAGTAAAGGAAGAACGTTTAAAATCCTTTATGGTGGGGTAACCGATGAAGATAGGAAAATCCCTTTCTTTGATAAAGTAGATAAGTTTATTATGAAGTTTCACGAAGAAAGTGTGAGGAATGGGTATATCACCACACCAAAGGGAAGGAAGATAGCACTTGGATGGATTGAACAACCCAATGCTCAAAAGTTCTTTAATTATTTACTTCAAGCGACTGAAACTGAATTCAATATCGAAGTTATGAATAAGTTGAGAAAGTCCAAACTTCCTCTACCTATATTATATACCTATGATTCATTTTTATTCGAGTTTGATAATTCTGAAGTAGAAACAATTAAAGAAGTTAAATCCGTTCTCGAAAGTTATGGATTTCCTGTCAAAGCGGATTGGGGTAAAAACTATGGAGAAATTTAAACACATAAGGGAGATAACTCTTATAAAAAATGCTTTCCCTATGGAGTGGAAAGAAGAATTTATGGAGTTATTAAATCATCCAAATAAAGATTGGATTAGGTATCCTAATAATAAAAAATATGGTATCTTATATGAAGGGCCAAAAATTTCTAATACTGAATTAGGAGAAAGGTGGAGAAATTATGCGTTTGAAAAGTGGAAAGATATTTTTGGTATTGAAAATAAATTAAACAAAAATTTTGAATCTATAAGTGGTGTATATTGGGGTGATTTTCTTTTAGAGTTTAAAGAAGGACATTATCTTATACGACATAGAGATGAGATAAACCCAAAGGAATTTAGATTCAATGTGCTACTTCAAAAAGCAGAAGAAGGTGGAATCTATAAATTTAATGGAAAAGAATTAGATATGGATGAAGGTGATATGGTTGTTTTTTCTCCCTACCATAATTTTCATCAAACAGATAAAATAGTAGGAAGTAAATCAAGAGTTTTACTATCTTTATCATTTATACAGAAAGAACATAAAAATGTCTTATAAAATATATGTACATCACAAATATTCATATGAAAGATTTTGGTATTTCTTTCATGGAGTTGATGTAGATATAGATGATGTTATTATTCATACTAATATGGATACTGCTTTTAATAAAAAAATCCCCATAACTGATAAGGTAAGAATTAAATGTGAGTATAAAGATAATTTATTGGATATTAACTTTGTTGATAAATCAGATTGGCATTTAGAAGGACATCATATTTTGGATTACAGTATTGATTTATATGATAAAAATTTAGTATCAGATAGAGGATTTAATTCGAACATAAGGAAAATAGTAGATAATGAATATATACCTCTATTAAATTCAAAATCAAAAAAAGATAATACAAAGTATCATTTTATGTATATTGATTGGGAAGGGCATAATCCATATTATGAACATAAAATGAATAATACATTAAGTAGAGATGTTAATTTATATGTTGATGAGTTAAACGATGAGAATATAAAAAATAAATACTTTACTTTTACTAATACATTAATGTCTTTTATTTACCCTAATACATTGGGTTTGCGTGAATTTATATTTTTTTCTGATATTCTAAAATATAAAAACGACTATAAACATAAATTAAATTTTCCAATTAGAAGATTTTATAGAAATAAATTAATTTTATATAATAACATTATGGAATTGGAAGATAGAAAAATAAATGTAACACATTCATCATTTCATAATACCAATCAATATGCAGGATGGAAAAATAAAAAATTTAGAGAAAATATTATTTCACAGATTGGAGAAGAAAACTATATAGAAAAAAGAGGATATGGTATAGATGATTGGGGAGGTGAATGGAATTCAAATAACTTAAGTGAGTTTATGTGGAAAATGTTTGGTATAGCTGAAGTTAATATAATACCAGAATACAATCCACTAGAATCATTAGAATATGGAGATTTTAAAAATAATAAAAAAATGATAGGCCTATCATATATTACAGAAAAATCTATATCACATATTTTAGCAAATAAACCGTTTATTCCTTTATCATATAATACTATTGATTTTTATGAAAAAATGTTGAAGGAAAATAATTTTAAAATTATTCCATTTCCATTTGAGTATCAAGATTTGGCTAAAAATAAAAATGATATTATTAGATTAAATAATATTGCAAGAAATGATAAAGAGTGGAGAATATTTTTAGAAAAACTTAAAGAGTGGAATTCTCATTTAAGAGAGTGTATTTTTAAATTAGTTAATTCTAAAAATGATTTTTTAGATGTAGTACTAAAATCTGACCTTAAAAAACCAAGTTTAAATATAATATGAAAATATATGTACATCATTATTATAGTTATGAACTTTTTTGGTTCTTTTTTCATGCATCAAAACCTTTGCAAGAAATACCAACTTGGTTTCAATCAAATAGATATAACAAAAATAATCTTGTTAGTGAAGAAGTATCTATAAAAATACAATACT
>Ga0255777_10002493_pt1 | contig 16358 bp, 16 predicted proteins | sample 101ome_15_FD_179975 | JGI IMG/M metagenome (GOLD analysis project Ga0255777, IMG submission 179975) | Coastal salt marsh microbial communities from the Groves Creek Marsh, Skidaway Island, Georgia - 101402AT metaG (version 2) | ecosystem: Environmental > Aquatic > Marine > Intertidal zone >... | reverse complement strand
TGCCCGTATCGACGATCAAGCCAACGGCATTATCACTAAATATTATCGTTTCCTCATATACCAGCTACCAGTATGTAAAAGCTAAGCTTTATGATTTGAAGCTTGTAATTCCGCTTCTAATTGGTGCCATACCATTGGCATTTATTGGTGGGTACATAAATGTTCCCGGTGATATTTATAAGCCTATAATTGGGCTAATGCTTTTATATTCATCTTATAGATTTATATCTGTAAAGCAGCACGAAGAAAAAGAGCCCAAAAAATATAAGTTTTACTATGCTGTTTTAACTGGTGGTATTATAGGTTTTCTGGCTGGGTTAACTGGCACGGGAGGTGGTATATTTCTATCGCCACTAATCATATTTGCTGGATGGACAACAACAAAGGGTGCTAGCGGAACAGCAGCATTATTTATATTAGCTAATTCAGTATTTGGACTAATGGGAAATATTACATCTATAAAAAGTATTCCAGTTGAGTTACCATTATATGCACTATTTGCTCTCCTTGGAGGAATAGTTGGTTCGAGAATAGGGATACATTACTTTCAACATGTTGGTATAAAACGAATACTTGGGTTTGTGTTGCTAATTGCTAGTTTTAAATTAATATTTAATCTATAGAAAAAATTAAAGTTGCTACTCATTAATCAAAATAATCTGTTTGTAAGAATTATTCGTTGTTATAATATGAAATCAATCATCATAGCATTAATATTAGTATTTATTTTTCCTTTGGGTTTTGCCATGGCTATCGAAGAACCATCATATAAATTAGTTGAGCAGAATGATAAATATGAAATTCGCTACTACGATGAGCGTATAGTCGTTCAAACAAAGAACACAAACCAGAATAGCGGTTTTAGAAGATTATTCAATTATATATCTGGACAAAATAATGGCTCACAAAAGATTGCAATGACTGCACCTGTTACACAATCTAATGACATAATGCAATTTTATTTGCCATCTAATTTTGACATAACCAACACCCCAATACCTCTTGATCAAAATGTTGAATTATCCACAGTAGATGAGGGATACTATGCAGTTATTAGATACTCAGGAAGATCATCAAATAGTAATTTTTTATTACATTCCAATATCCTACAAAACGAATTGCTAACTAATGGTATCAACATTCTAAGTAAGCCCATCAAGGCAACATATAATGGTCCATTCACACCAGGGTTTATGAGAAGAAATGAAGCTATGTATAAAGTGAGTTATTCAGATAATTGAATGAGATAATCTAAATATGTCATATTTTAAATCTACTGTAATCTACTTTTTATTTCTGCTAACTTTTGCGCTGCCAATAATTTCTAGTTCTTCTGCAACTGACTTAGTTCCTGAATGCGGAGTTATAGATTCAAAGATTAACCTCGATATTGAAAATCAATTTGTGTCAAAGATTATTGAGAACACGCCCGGACCGTGTGATTGGCATAAAAATTCTGAAGGTTATGGTGATTATTTTATTTCTGATGTTTATAAAACATCAATCAATTACAAAACACAGGAACCCATAGAAATAAATTTTGAACTGAACACGTCTATGGAACTTCCATGGGCTAATATATTCAGAATTGACCAACAATCTACTGAAAGTTGTGAAGGGGATAAAGTTTCTTATATTAGGCTGGGGTATATGGATAGCGGCTATTATTTGACTCTTAAAGATAAAAGTTTAAATAACATCTCGTTAGAAAAATTATTCGACCATCAAGCTTCCGATAAAAAATTTGTCACAATTAATATTATGCCAATTGAAGGTGATTGGTTGAGTGTTAAAATTTTTCTTAATGAAACTGAGTTATTCAATTCCAAAACATTTGCGCCACATTGTAATGAATCAAATATTAAATTAGGTATTTTTAGACCCATTGAAAAGGATATGGATCTTAGCGATGCAGCATTAACTTTTGATAAGATTAACATCAGTGGCCAACTGGCTTTAAAGAGCGATAAGCTATTTTTCGCTCATACTATGGACAACAATGAATTTGCGGTTTGTAATGATGGAAGCCCGGCTTCATTTTATTCTAGTCATAAACTTAATGAAAATTTTCCAGACAAAATTATGATAAAATTTGAAGGTGGCGGTGCAGCCCTCTCAGTTAAGTCATCAATGACTAAATTTGCTGAAGCCTATGATAAAAGACCCACAGAATTAATGTCTTCACATGTAGCTGTTCAAGATAAGCAAATGAAGGGAATCTCCAACACAATACTGCAGAAGGGGGTACTTAGTGATTGGGGGGTAATCTTCCTTCCATATTGTAGTTCTGATCTGTACATGGGGGATCATGAAATCAAACTCTCTGGGAAAACATATCAAGTTAGAGGAAGAAGGATTGTTAATGAATTATTTGAATCTCTTATCGAAAAAAGCGTCATTAATTCTGAAACTGAATTGTTATTGATTGGAGGCAGTGCAGGGGATTTTGGCATTTCTGCAAATCTAGATGTTATTGAAAAATTGCAAGTGAAAAAACTTAGGGCGCTGTTTACCATTTGGATAACGCCATCACAGCTTAAATATATTGAAGAAAGGCAAGCCTCAACTAATAAGATAGTTCCTGACAATGCCCTGAGATTTGTAAATGGTAATTTGCCAAAAAATTGTCCAGATTTATTTGTTAAGTGTGGACCAACAGCTATCAATATATCAAATTTTGATATTGATGATTATTTCATAGAGCAACACTGGAATGATATGTCATCTGAAATTTTTGTATTTACTACAATGCATATGCCAAGAAATAATAAAAATAAAGGCTTGTTTAATGATGAAATCAGAGACGAAATAAATAATGCTGGAGGAGGATTTGCTTTTTTAACTGATGAACCACTTTTACCAAATAAGAAGTTTAATCATGTCTTGTATGATTTTGCAGAACCGCTTGGGAATACAATAATATCTCCACAAGAGATAGTGTGGAACTGGATATCTGATAATGGAAGTGAAACAAAATTTATATTTGAATAATATTGAAGAAAAATTACAGCAACCTGCAAATGATAAGCACGAACTGTGCCCATTTTGTAATTCAAATTTGGGTTTTGTATACGTCCAATCACATTACCAGTGTCTTAATTGTAAACAAGTAACAGACCCCTGTTGTGGTGGTGAATGTGAATACATTCAAAATGACTAATCTAGCAAGAAATAATGCCCTTTGGGTTTGCTAAAAGACTCTAATTGAGTTATTTTCAAAGTACTATTTATTTGGGGTTGTTTTAAAAATGAAAAATTCAAAAATTGTTCTTATTGATAGAAATCCAGGAAGAAATTCTCAGACATATGGGATAGCGAGAGAGTTAAATACTGATGTTGAATTAATACACGAACCGTCTGTTGGTGTTGTGGGAAACAAAGGTGACTCTCAATGTTATGTGGGTGTGAGTGAGAAGGTTTTTGCAATTCATGAACAATTGACATCTCGTGTTGGAAAAGAAGATAAAAAACTGAAGATGAGGCTGGTTCAACCTGAATTTACAATTGCAACTTCTGATGGCATTCGAAATGGAACAAAAGAGATGAGATACTCACTCATCGGTAGAGAAGTTACTAATGAGTCGGTATGCGAACATCTGAGTGCTTCTGGGTTAGAAGGTACTATTGCAGTCGTTGCATGTGATAAACCTCCAGTAGGAACTCTCGCGGCAATTTTAGAGCATAATAGGCCTGCGATAATAATGTCAGATGGATCTATTAGACCTGGAGTAGACAGTGCTACAGGAGAGGCAATTGATATAATTTCTAGTTACCAAATAGCTGGAAGTAATGATGAAAAACTCAAAAAGAGAATTGCATTAGAGGCATGTCCTGGGCATGGAAGTTGCGGTGGTATGTTCACCTATAATACTATGCAAACATTTATAGCTGTTGTTGGTATGCAACCTTTGCACATGGTATCCCCAGCATCACAAGATGAACGCAGAACCAACCAATATCCTGATGAGTTAATAGATTATCTATCAAAGCTAATTGAAAATAATATTACTCCTCGAGATATCGTGACAAGAGACTCTATAAGAAATGGAATTATAGTAGCCATGGCAGTAGGGGGGTCAACAAACATTATGTTGCATGCTCCAGAACTAGCTCGTGCGGCTGGGTATGATGACTTTTACAAAGATATCATGAGCCACGAAGAGTTTAATCACCTTTCTCAAAATGTTGTTCCAGTTGTTGTAAATGCAAGACCATTTGGCAAGTATTCAATGGTGGATATTGATAGAATGGGCGGGGTTCAGGTTATTGTAAAGGATATGTTAGATGCGGGGCTCCTTAACGGTAATACAATGACTTGTACCTCAGAAACGCTGAGCCAACAGATTGACAGATTAAAACCAAATAAACCTGATGGTGATGTTATTTATTCAATCGAAACTCCATTCAAGCCAACCGGAGGTCTTAGATTACTTGGTGGCAATCTCTCTCCAGAAAACAGTGCAATATTAAAACTAGCAGGTGTTGAAGGTGGGCTTGAGGATAATGTTTTCCATGGAAAGGCTAGAACTTTTGATGGAGAGCAATCACTTCTTGATACTTTGGAGACAAATCCAGATACATTTGAAGATAGGGATATGATTGTTGTTAGGTATGAAGGTCCGGTAGGTGGTCCTGGGATGCCTGAAATGCTTGATTCTACATCGAGGATTACAGCGCTATGCAGAGAAAAAGGGATCGTTGTTGCGCTAATGACAGATGGGAGGTTTTCAGGAGGCTCTGTAGGTCTTGTAATTGGTCATGTTGGTCCAGAAGCTGCACTTGGCGGTCCAATAGGGTTGATTAATGATGGTGATAGTATCATCGTAGATTTAAATCAAAATACACTTACGTGCACTGAATTAGAAGATGAGCTTATTTTTTCTGAAAGAATGAAGAGCTGGCAAAAAGAAGTAGATCAAAACGGTGGAAATCACCCTTCAGTTGGTGAGATAGATACAAGATTGTTGAACAATATGAGGTGTAATGCTGTCTCTGCTGTTTATGGTGCGGGAATGCATCCAAACCGTAATTTATGGGTTAGCAGTCCCCGTTCAGTAGAACACTCCAGTTTTGAACCCATAAATAAATACAGAAACTAAAATTAAGAAAATAATATAAATAATTGTTAAATATAAATAAAATAAGATTTGCAAAACTTATAATCATTGGGTTTATAATAGCTTGTTTTAGCCCTTTGCATGGAAAAGCTGCAGTGAACTCTTTAGAAGAAGCTAATCAATTTCTTACAAATTATTGTTTAGTATTAGTAGGGGAAATTGAAAAGTCATCCCAAAAACAAATAGATGCACTTGAAAGAAATAGGATGCTTGAATTTACAAAAGTAGGTCAATGGATTTTTAGTATTTCTGAATTATATCAAAATTTAAATTGTACTATATACATCAACGGGGATGATGATGAGTAATAAACCTACTGCAATCTATTGGATGAGACAGGATTTAAGAATAGCTGATAATCCAGCATTAAACCGTGCCTCATCGGAGTATTTTTTAGCAGTATATATATTTGATGATGTGAATAGTAATACTGAAACTATGATTGGTGAAGCAAGCGCTTGGTGGTTATATAATTCTCTTGATAAACATAACTCTAATTTCAATAGTAATATTTCTTTTTTTAGAGGAGATGCGATCACAATTTTAAAAGAGTTATGTGAATCATATGATATCAAAAATGTTTTTTGGAATAGATGCTATGAACCATGGCGAATAGATCGAGACAGCAAGATAAAAGACTCGCTCACATCAAACGGAATTAATTGTGAGTCTCATAACGCGTCTCTTTTATGGGAGCCTTGGGAGATTCACAAAGATGATAAAACACCTTATCTAGTATTTACACCATTCTTCAAAAAGGGCTGTCTAAATGCCAGTCCTCCTCGTTATCCATTAGGTTCTGCGGATATATCAAAGGTCGTAAAGGCAAATAATGAAAAAGATTTAGATGAAATTTATATTTTACCAAAAAATAATTGGCACAAAAAATTTGATGGTATGTGGAATATTGGAGAACATGCGGCATATAAAAAATTAGAAGATTTTATTGAAGATGGTCTAGTCAATTATAAAGATGGAAGAAATTTTCCATCACAAAATAATGTTTCAAGATTATCTCCACATCTTCACTTCGGGGAAATTTCTCCGAATCAAATATGGTATCTGGTTGATGAATTAGATAGTTCAATATATCCAGAAAGGGATGTTTATCACTTTAAAAGTGAGATCGGTTGGAGAGAATTCTCATACAGTCTTCTTTATTATAACCAGCAGCTTCAAACCGAAAATTTATACAAAAAATTTGACAAGTTTCCATGGAAAAAAGATATAAGTAATATCCAAAATTGGAAGCGCGGTCTTACGGGTTACCCTATTGTTGATGCAGGAATGCGAGAATTATGGGAAACAGGCTATATGCATAATAGATTGCGTATGGTTGTAGGGTCTTTTTTAGTTAAAAATCTTCTCATTCATTGGAATCATGGTGAGAGATGGTTTTGGGATTGTCTTATTGATGCAGATATGGCTAGCAATAGTGCAAGTTGGCAATGGGTAGCTGGTTCTGGCGCAGATGCAGCTCCATATTTTAGGATATTTAATCCTATTATGCAGGGTCAGAAATTCGATCCAGATGGAAGTTACACAAAGAAATATATACCCGAGCTTGCTAATGTACCCTTGAAATACCTATTCAATCCATGGGATGCTCCAAAATCAATTCTTGATGAGTCGGGCGTTACACTCGGAAAAGATTATCCCTATCCAATAGTCAATATGCAAGAGTCACGAGATCTTGCGCTAGATGCTTTTGACACAATACGAATAAAATAAGTTAGAAATTAAATCCATGATTTCTTAATTTATCTGCTAGTTCGGATGATCTCTGCTCTGAAATTTGAACTAGAGGTGGTCTAATATTTTTCCATCTATCATCCTTATACTTAATTGCCAGCATTGCTTTTTGGGCTGGAATAGCAGAATAATCTTGAAAGAGATATCTGACTTCTTTCACATCTTTGTGAGCTTCTTCTGCTTGATCCCACTTTCCATCATGGGATAACTCAATTACTCTAGCAATGTTAGTCGGATTGAAATTAGCGGTAGCAGATATGCAACCTGGTCCACCCAATTTTATAGCATCAATTACTGGTAATTCTGCGCCTGGGTATACAATAAGACCATCAATAGATAGTAATTGTTCTGTGTTTTCCCAAACGCCAGAACTATCTTTGATCCCAACAATAATATCTGGGTATATGGATCTTAATTTTTTTACAAGTGGAATAGACAACCCTACTCCAGATACTTGAGGTATATGATATAGATATATTTTTAGATTTGGATGGTTAATTTCATCTATTAATCTTTCATAATATTGGAAAAGACCTTCATCAGTGACATCTTTGAAGTAGAATGCCGGTAAAGTCATAACACCTTTGCAACCCAATTCTATTGCATGACGAGAAATTTTTACTGTATCTGGGAAATTACACAGACCAGTTCCTGGGATTAGTTTATTTGGTGAAATCCCTGATTTAATTAAATTTTCAAGTGCTTGCATCCTTTCATCATTACTTACTGATAAAGCTTCACCAGTTGTGCCGAATGGTGCTAACCCAGAACATCCGGTTGAGAGAAGATCTTTTGCGAGCTCGTTATACATCTCTTGATTAAAGTTAAGATTGTCATCAAATGGACTGAGAATTGGAGAAATTAGACCTTTAATCATTTTTAAATCCCTATTTTATATAATTAATTTATGCAGTAATAAATTATCACAATAATCTAGTTTAGAATATTGAATTTTATCTGCAATAATGACTATATTAAGGTATGGATATAAAAAACGATAAAATAAAAGATGCCTTTACGCCTAAGCATATATATGTGAATAGAAGAAAAATTCTTCAGTTAGGTATGGCATTATCATCGCTCGTTGCATTGAATAAAATAACGCCTGCTCAGGCAGATGAAACCCTTGAAAGAAAAATCAATACATTTGAAGAAATCACTAACTACAATAATTTTTATGAATTTGGAATTGATAAAACAGATCCCGCAAAATATGCACATAAATTAACAACTTCGCCATGGCAAGTTGAAATTGCAGGTCTTGTTGAAAATCCAGGTAAATATGATTTGAATGAGTTATTAGCTGGTATTAACTCAGTTGATAGGACATACAGATTAAGATGCGTTGAAGGTTGGTCAATGTTGATACCTTGGAATGGAATCCAGCTTAATCATCTATTAGATAAGGTAGGGATTAAGAAAGAGGCAAAATATGTTGCATTTGAAACATTGTTAAGACCAGAAGAAATGCATATGCAAAAAACCCAAGTTATGTATTGGCCATACAGAGAGGGTTTGAGACTCGATGAAGCTATGCATCCATTAACAATTCTAGCGACTGGATTATATAATCAACCTCTACCGAAACAAAACGGCGCACCATTTCGTCTTGTGGTTCCATGGAAATATGGTTTTAAATCTATAAAATCCATTGTAAAGATTACACTTACAGAAGATCAGCCTATCTCTTCATGGAGTATGCAAAATCCTCGTGAGTATGGTTTTTACTCAAACGTTAATCCAAATGTACATCATCCAAGATGGTCACAAGCAAGTGAGAGATATATTGGTGGTGAAGGTGAGGGATACCTTGGTAATTTATTTACCAGACGTTATGATACTAAACTCTTTAATGGTTATGATGAAGTGGCATATCTATATGAAGGTATGGATTTATCAAAGTATTATTAGAGAACTACCCAAATAAAAATTAACTTGATATGCCCAATATAAATAAAAATATTGATATTATTAAACCTATCAATCTCCTATTAAAAAAAATAAAACCTAGCTACTTTTACATAATTCTCTTAGTGCCGCTACTAGCAATAATAATTGAGTTAATGTCAGGAGGGTTAGGAGTTGATCCCATGAGAAAAATTGAGAAAGAACTTGGTGAGACTGGTCTCAATCTTTTAATTTTTACCCTCGCATTGACCCCAATAACAAAATTAACTTCCTTTAACCTTATAAGATATAAGCGTGCATTTGGGCTTATGAGTTTTTTCTACATCACACTCCATTTTTTAACTTGGCTCTTGCTAGATATGCAGCTGCGATGGGATGAAATTATAATCTCTTTGACAAAAAAACCATTTATAGTTCTCGGAATGGTTAGTCTGGTGTTATTAGTCCCACTGGCAATAACTTCAAATAATTATTCAATAAGAAAACTAAGTAGTTATTGGAAAAGAGTGCATTTTTTAGTTTATCCAGCTGTAATTATTGGTGGTTTGCATTATTTGTTAATGGCAAAAACCATCCAATTTGATGCGGTAAAGACATTGATTGTTATTTTGTTATTAATAACCCTTAGATTTTTTAAATTAAAAAAAATTAAATGGCTCTAGTACATGCTGAGTGCTCTCTTTACAGGTTTTATGCTCTGCTTTTCACTTAACTGTGTTATTGGTGCTCAAAACACATATTTATTTAGACAGGGTATTAGAAATGAATATGTTTATACACTAGCAACATTCTGCACAGTTTCTGACTTTATTCTAATACTTGCTGGTGTATACGGGATGTCTCTGATAGTGAATCAATTCTATGTAGATCTATTTTTAGTATTATCTGCTTTATGTTTGATTTTTTACGGATTTATTCGGGTCAAGAAAGTAATTTCACTATCTTATGGGATTAGCAAGGAAGATTTTCTTGAGAAGAATTTGAAGAAAAGCTTATTAGCAATGGCTGCATTCACATTATTAAATCCACATGTTTACTTGGATACAGTTATTCTTATAGGGAGCGCATCATTACAATATACTGCCCATGATAAAATTTACTATATAATTGGAGCAACGTTTGCGAGTATAATATTTTTCTATGGTGTTGCATTATTCTCAAAGATGTTTTCATCATTCTCTAACGATGTTCTCATTTTGAAAGTTGTTGATTTGATTACAGGAGGGGTTCTGTTTATCATTTCATTCGCGATGATAAAAGCTACAAGTTTTATATGAGTTTTTGTTTCAAATTTGTTGATTTTGATATACTTTCATTAAAGTAAATATATGGTTTGATATGTTCAAAAAATTGAAAAATTGTCATAATACAAATGACTTTAGATTGTTAGCCAAACAAAATCTTCCTTCACCTATTTTTCATTATATTGATGGTGCTGCAGATGATGAAAAAACATATGTTCAAAATACTCAAGCATTCGATAGATGTGATTTGGTTCCAAGTGTGCTTAATTCTGTAAGTAATATCGACACTTCAGTTGAGATTTTAGGTAAAAAAATTGATATACCTATATTTCTATCTCCAACAGCACTACAAAGATTATTTCACCATGATGGTGAAAGAGCGGTGGGGGAAGCTGCACAAACTTTCAATACTTATTTTGGTATTTCATCACTAGCAACTGTAAGTATTGAGGAGGTAGGTAAAAAATTCACATGTCCTAAGATGTTCCAGTTATATGTGCATAAAGATAAAGCACTAAATGAAGACATGTTACAAAAATGTATTGAGCATGATTTTGACGCTCTTGCTATTACGGTTGATACAATCGTAGGCGGAAATAGGGAGAGAGATTTGAGAACCGGCTTCACATCACCGCCAAAATTAACACTATCCAGTCTAATTAGCTTCGCAATGTCTCCAAAATGGACTATGAATTATTTAGGAAGGGAAAAGTTTTCTCTTCCTCAATTGGACTCTCATTTAAATGAAGGCACAAAAATTGCTATGTCAATAGGTGACTATTTCACAAAAATGTTGGATCAAGAATTAAACTGGAAAAAAATTGAAGAAATAAAGAAACACTGGTCTAAACCTCTATGTTTAAAAGGTATCATGTCTGTTGAGGATGCTAAAAAAGCTATAGATGTTGGTGCTACTGCTATTATGATTTCCAACCACGGCGGAAGACAACTAGATGGTTCCCGTTCCCCATTTGATCAACTGGAGGAAATTGTTGATGCTGTATCTGGGAAGATTGAAATTATTTGTGACGGAGGAATCAGAAGGGGTACTCATGTTTTGAAAGCATTATCACTTGGTGCAAATGCGTGTTCTGGGGGCAGATTTTATCTTTATTCTCTCGCAGGTGCAGGATCAAATGGTGTAAAAAAAGCTTTAAATTTAATGCATGATGAGATAGTTAGAGATATGAAACTTATGGGATGCAGTTCTATATCAGAACTGAGTCGAAAAAATTTAAGATTCAGATAAGGCTAATTTATGAATAATTATAATGAAAATATTGTCGCGTCCTTTTATAAGTTTTCTAGATGGAATGAATTCGCTGACTTCAGAAGTGATTTACTAGATGTTTGCCTGAAAAATGAACTTGTTGGGACTATTTTGATCGCATCAGAGGGTATTAATGGTTCAATATCTGGTACTCAAGATGGTATTGCTAATGTTCTAAAATATATAAGAACTATAGATCAATTCTCAGATCTAAAAGTAAAATACTCATTTGCCTACGGTAAAACCTTTAGAAAAATGAAAGTGAGACTTAAGAAAGAAATTGTATCAATGGGCAAAGATGATGTGGCGCCGGATAAACTTACTGGCAAGTTACTAAACCCAAATGAATGGGATAATTTACTGGAACAAGATGATGTTTTAATCATTGATACCAGAAATAATTATGAACATTCTATAGGGGCATTTGAAGGGGCGACGTACCCAAACACAACATCATTTAGAGAGTTTCCAGATTGGGCTGATAATTTTTTAGAGGATAATAAAGATAAGAAAATCGCGATGTATTGCACAGGTGGCATACGATGTGAAAAAGCATCATCATATCTCTTAAGTAAGGGGTATAAGAATGTGTACCAACTCGATGGAGGGATTCTCAAGTATCTTGAAGAAAGACAAGAAGATGACAGCAAATGGAATGGTGAGTGCTTTGTTTTTGATTATAGAGTTTCACTTGAACATGAATTAAATAAAGGCAATCATGAAATGTGTCACGCTTGCAGAATGCCATTATCAGAAACTGACCGAAAAAGTGAATTTTATATAAAAGATTTATCCTGTCCATATTGTCATGATAAACAAAATGAAAAAAGCCTTAAAAGGTTTAAAGAGAGAAAATTGCAAATAGAGCTGCAACAGCAGAGGAATGTTATTGAATAAATTGAAGGATAATAATCATATACTTTATTCTTTCAGGAGATGCCCTTTCGCAATCAGAGCAAGGTTATCAATTTATTTCTCTAATCATAGATGTCAAATCAGGGAAATCACGCTTAAAAACAAACCAGAAGAATTTCTTAAGTTATCACCAAAGGCCACTGTTCCAGTCCTTCTCACGAAAGATGGAACGATTATCGAAGAAAGTTTGGATATAATGAAGTGGTGTCTCTTAAAAAATGACCCATTAGATATCATGCGACCATATAATCATGAAGCTGCAGACGATTTAATAGATACTTTTGATAATGATTTTAAATTTCATCTGGACCGATACAAATATTCAAGCAGATTTGACCCTCAAAAAAGGGATGAGCATAGGAATGCAGCTGTAAAAATACTTAGTAAAATTGAAAACAAAATGAGTGAATCAGCTTATATCCATGGAGATAAAATATCTATTTATGAGTTAGCAATTCTGCCATTTGTAAGGCAATTTATGTTAGCTGACGTCAATTGGTATGAGCGTGAATTTGACTGCAAAAAAATTAAATTAGGATTATCCAGATTTATCGAGTCAAATGCCTTTATGATTACAATGAAAAAATATAATGAATGGACATTTTCGAGAGAAGAGGTGCAATATTTTCCAAGCTATTGAATGTTTTTGATTGGAAACGAAAATAAATATGTTTATAAATAAATGTAATGATATTAGGGAATTAAAATGTCAAATCTATTTAATGAAATTGATGAAGATCTCCGACAAGACAAACTAAAAGCACTTTGGAACAAATATAGAGCAGCAGTTTTTACATTTGTGATAGTTGTCGCTTTGGGTTTGGCTTCTACTGAATTTTATCAATATTGGTCTACATCTAAAGAAAAGAATTCAGGATTAATATTTTCTGAAATCATTGATAATATTATTCAGAATGATGTTCAATCTGCACAAACTAACATAGATAGGCTAACTGATGAAGGAACTAAAAATTACAAGTCATACGCATTAGTACTTAAATCTGATTTATTAGTATCTGAAGGTAACTTAATTCAAGCAGAAAAAATATATAATGAAATTATAAACACAACCAATAACCCCTTGCTCAAAGATCTCGCCAAATTGAAATTATCATACATAAGGGTAGACAGCTATTCATTTGAGGAAATGAAAGAGGAACTAGAAGATCTATTGGGTGATAAAACACTTGGACTTTTCGCTCATGAAATACTGGCTATAAGTGCATACAAGAACGAAGTATTTGATCAAGGTATTGAGTCGCTGGAAATTATCTTATCCAATGAGAAAACAACCAATGGAATGTTTGATAGAGCTCAAATGATGTTGAAAGTTTTGAGCTCTAAAATATGATGAAACTGTGTTCTTAATAAATACAAATATTTATAAACTATTCATTTTATTATTTTTTTTTACTTTAACAGCTTGTGAGAGCTTTATCAGAGGTAAAGAAGATATCATGCCTGGACAAAGGGAGAGTATATTGCTCTCATCTGATCTTCTAAAAATATCAGATCAGCAATACATAATAAATATTCCAAACCCAAAAGATAATTCGAACTGGGTTGCCTCCATCAAGAACACATCAAACAACCTCGGGAATTTATCATACTCAGAAGACTTTATAGAAAACTGGTCAACAGATATTGGTGTTGGCACAAGTAAAGATAATTTTCTTACTGTTGCGCCAATACTTATCGACAATATAATATTTGTTGTCGATAGTGAAAATAAAATATCAGCATTAAATGCGTCTAATGGAACAATTATTTGGTCAAAAGGGCTTTATCCAGAGCTGGAAGAGCCTAAAGTTGGATTCGGAGGTGGTCTGTTTGCTAATTCTGGTATGATTTTTTATACTAATGGATTTGGAGAACTATATGCACTTGACCCATATAATGGTAATGTTTTATGGAAAAAAGATCTGGGCATACCAATTAGATCAGCTCCTATCGCAAATAATAGCGCTGTATTTGTTCTAAATATAGACAATCAGGTTCAATCATTTGATATACAGTCTGGTGATTTAATATGGGATTATGATTGGTTTTCAGATAGCGCTGGGTTTATCCAATCAAGTAGTATGGCAATAAATAAAAATACTATTATAGTTCCATATAGATCTGGAGAGATATTTGTATTTAATACATCAAATGGTAGACGAATATGGGCAGACTCAATTAATAGAAAAAACATCAAGAACTCGCTCTCGCAAATCAAAGATATAGTTGCCAGTCCTGTTATTAGTAATGAATATATTGTAACAGTTGGTTCCAATGGTAGGGTAATAGCCAATAACATTGAAAATGGTTTTAGAATTTGGGAACTTGCTATTTCAAGTTCTCTAACACCATTGCTAATTGGAGATTATATGTTTTTATTAGGAAATGATAATAAATTATTCGCAATTACCCTGGATAAGGGAGAGATCGTCTGGATGAAGGATCTAGGGCAAGAATATGAATTTAAAAAAAATGAGGCCTTTGTATCAATGTTAATGATTAACAACAAGATACATTTCTTTAGTTCAAATGGTAGTCATCTGATTGTAAGCCCAGAGAATGGGAAAATATCAAATATTGAAAACAATAAATTTAGCGATATGTCCATTCCTCCGATTGTTGTAAATAATAATTTATATGTTATATCTGATAACGGTGAATTAACATCTTATAGATAAATTATTAATCATGGTTTCAAGAGTAGTACTAGCAGGAAGACCAAATGTTGGTAAGTCAACACTTTTCAATAGACTATTAGGTAAGAAGAAGGCACTTGTCTCCGATATACCAGGTTTAACCAGAGATTTTAGAGAAGAGAGGATTTCACTTCATGGAAAGGACTTTCTATTAATTGATACTGCGGGAGTTTATGAGTCTAATACGGATCTCTTATCAAGAACAATTGAAAATAATTCGTTAAAGATAATTCATGAATCAGATTTATGTTTATTTGTGGTAGATGGAAAAGCCGGTATAACAAATAAAGATATTGAGTTTTCACATTATTTACGAAAAGCTGGGGTCAATGTAATTACTATTGCAAACAAGAGTGAAAGTTCAATTGCAAAAAAGAATTCGTATGAGTTTTTTGAATTAGGTTTTGGTCAACCAATTAATATTTCCGCAGAACATAACATTGGGATTGAAGATTTAATTGAAATAATTCTAGAGAAAACATTTTCAGAAAACTCAAAGGCTGATAATTTCTCTGATGAATTAAGTCTTGCAATAGTTGGAAAACCTAATGTCGGCAAATCAACACTAATCAATGCATTGCTCGGAAGGGAAAGGATGATTACTGGTGATACTGCTGGCATCACTAGAGACTCAATTGATATACATTGGGAGTGGAATGAAAAAAAGATAAAAATTATTGATACTGCAGGATTGCGTAGAAGAACAAAAGTAAACGAATTATCAGAAAAATTAGCCTACCTGGACTCTTTCAAAACGATAAAATTTGCGGATGTGGTTATCTTGTTAGTAGATGCATCAGAGTTTATAGATAAACAAGACTTGAGATTGGCAGATCATGTAATATCTGAAGGCCGTGCATTGCTATTTGTTCTTAATAAGATGGATTTGGTTAAGGATAAAAAGGATTTTGAAGTAAGAATAAAAGATTCTTTCTCCACCAACATAGTGCAATTAGGTGGTGATAATATTTTAAAAATTTCATCTTTGAATAAAACAGGTATCAAAATATTAATGAATAAGGTATTTGATCTATTTGATGAATGGACAAAAAGAGTATCTACATCAAAATTAAATGATTGGTTAAATGATGTTGTTCAAAACCATCAGCCACCAGCAAAATCTGGTAGAAGAATTAAATTGAGATATATAACTCAATCATCAGCAAGACCTCCAACATTCGTAATTTTTACTTCATCACCTGAGGGAATCCCTGATTCTTATAAAAAATATCTAACAAATGAACTCAGAAGGGCTTTTGGATTTAAATTATCACCATTACGCCTTTACTTTCGCAAAGGGAAAAACCCGTATATTTAACATTCATATAAATTATTTACTTTTCCAATCTTCATAAGTAATTAAGTCACCATTGTTGTAATTTTTATTAAAAATTATATCTAGGAAAAACTCATTAAGATCTTCAGGTGGAGTTAAGCTCTTTTTATCTTCACCCGG
>Ga0255777_10002479_pt1 | contig 16426 bp, 10 predicted proteins | sample 101ome_15_FD_179975 | JGI IMG/M metagenome (GOLD analysis project Ga0255777, IMG submission 179975) | Coastal salt marsh microbial communities from the Groves Creek Marsh, Skidaway Island, Georgia - 101402AT metaG (version 2) | ecosystem: Environmental > Aquatic > Marine > Intertidal zone >... | reverse complement strand
AACGGCGGCGCCCAAGCCTTGGCCGTCATCGTCCACTTCATCGGCGGTCTCGCTTGGTGGGTCATGACCTTCTTCATGCTCCCCCACCTCATTTTGGAAGGCCAACCCGTTGGACAGTCGCTCAAATCGAGCAAGGACATGTTCTTCCGCACCTGGGGCGAGAACATCACGTCGGGCCTCGGCATCGGCTTGGTGGGTTTATTCATGGGCATCCCGCTGGTCGTGCTCACCATCGCCCTTACTGTGGCCATCGGGCCGGCGGGTCTGCTCGTTGGGGCGATCCTCCTCGGGCTGCTCGTGGCCTGGGTCAACGCCGCTGAGCAGGTGGCCGTGGTCGCTCTCTACCGGTATGCCACCGACGGGAAGATGCCCAAACTGTACCGGGATGCTGGGATGCAAATGTACACCTTCGGCAACGCTGCTACCGACATGCCTCAACCCAAGATGTGAGGGCGTTCCGCCACACATCATCGACGGAACGATGGTGCAAGAGGCGGCCTATGAGCGGTTCTTCGTCCAGTATTCGGCCGACCGAAGACCGTGTTCAAGCATCGCTTCCTTCTCCGGATAATCGGGGTAGTGCTGCTCCACGATGGCGTGTGTACGCCGGATAACGAAGCGCCAACGGCTGGTCCAACCGAGTTTCAGCAACTGGTAGGCTTGCTCGTCGGGCAGGCGATGCAGATTGGCCAAAATGGCCACCTTCAAACTCCCACAACCGGTTTTCATCAGCGGCAGCCAGAGGTTGAAGGGATTGAAACTCATGTTGGTGCCGCTGCACTTCACGATACCCGCGTGCAGACCCTCGAACCGTGTTTCGAGCCAAACCTTGCAGAAGTTCTCAAACCACGAATCGTAGGTCTTGATTTGGTCAAGAAATCGACGCATTTCATACGGTCCAAGTGTTGGAAGAATCTCTTGAATCAACCCGTCCACATCGTGTTCTTGAGAGAGCCAAGCCACCATATGACGCTGAAATGGACCCGGGTTGAACTCCGCTACCAATTCAATGGTTTTCTTGGTGAGTTGTTCCTTGAGGTTCGGATAGGATTGAAGCGTGTTATGTGCAGCAATGCACAGATCTTGGGCCTCATCCTCCAAGCAATCTTCGAGATGAGCCCAGGCCGTCTCGGGGTCTTCGGGACGGTATTCTCGCAAGGCTTGCGCACGAATTTCCGGATAGTGAAACCGCAAACAAGCAGGAAGCATGACCGCTTGATAATCGTCCGGTGCATGGGTGCGGAAAATGTCCATCACCCAAAGGTGGTCGTTGATTGGCCGTTCCAAGCCGTCCATGACCCATTCTGCAATCTCCAGGGCAAGTTCTGGATGGTCCGCCCAGGGATAGCGGTCCCGAAGCACCTGCCAGTCTCGAAGGGGCAGCGCCTCGATGTGGAAGGCTGCTGGTTCATCCTCTGCCAAAACCGATGCTGTAAATGCCTCAATGATGGCCGTTTGCCGAATTGCGATTGGGAGGACGTTGCGCATTCGTTCATGCCCTGACAGCGTGTATTGCTCCGGATACAACGCTCGAATTAGGGTTCGAGGCATCATCGAGATGGGTGGGTCTTCTTCGCAAAAGAACAGCACCAAGGAGGCGACCAAATCGGTATGGAGATCGTGCCCTCGCCCTCGTCGCCCGATGACGCAGACCTTGTGCCCGTCAACCAAAACCGGTACGTGGTGGAGGTCGATTTCTGGTACATAGATGGCAGCATCGAGCTTCGCAGCGACAAGGGGATACAGCGAAAGCGTACGCCCGTTGACCTCGCGATGAAGCGGTACGCCCATATCCACCTCGTTCTTTCCGAGTGTCCACAGCGAGTTTGGTTCAGAGAGATCCTTGCACCAATTCAACGCCCTCACCACGGCTTCACGTTGTTGAGGGGCGAGTTGTGGCGGGAAGGTGATGGTTCCAAACGGTGTTACTGCTTCCATGGTGGATATGATTGGTAACTGCATATAAATTGCTCAACACATGAGTTGGGTGGTGAGGCACCTCGCCAGCGATATCCAGTCATGTTTTTGAGATGGTTGAAGTCATATAAGGTGACCACTTCCATCATAGCGGAGGGATGCGGTTGGACTCGAGGAAGGAGATGAAAAATGCATTTCTCCAAGCAAAAATCGCTGACCTTTGGAAGACACGCTTTCACAGAGCTGACAAAAACACTCGCCAAAATCAAACCGCTGGGTGGATGTTTTTTCTCAGCCGTCCCGCCATTGAGTTGTTGCGTAAAATGAGCCCAGAAACAGAGGGGTTCACCAATTTCCTGCGCGACGAGGTGAGTTCATTTCTAGACCACAAAGGGGAGTCTAAAACCTGGTTGAATACATCCTTCAATAATCAAATAAAAATCGAGACCAAAGTCAATAATTCATACTATGCTACCTTCATTTATCCGTTTTCACTCGCCAACGAAGTCAAAGGAAAACACGGAGTCTTTATCCACCTCGGAAAGAATGAAACTCAACCCAAGCCTGCTCAAGACACCATTCAAGCCGATTCAATGCCGACGATGTTCGATAACGAAGAGGAGTCCGGATTCATGCGAATGTTCGGCGAACGATATTCAGGCTCAGAAGCCCCGGGCACAGAATGGTCAGATCCGATGTGGTCCGAATTTTCAGGCAGCAAGATTCTCCCTACTGATATTCTGCTCGCTCAAAACTGGAAAGAATTTAACCAGGTCTTGAATTACCAATTTATTGAAATCCGTCTCCTCACGACTGCGGGTGATGAGCAGAAACGAAGCAGCAGTGAACAAATTGATGCATTGGCTGATTTTCAATCAACAGAATCAGGCTTCATCAATTTCAGTGGTGCACCCGGAACCGGAAAATCAACCATGCTCCACATGGTCTGCGCAGACCGATTAGCCAAAAATTGGGCCATTTCCGAAGACATCGTTGACGAACAAACAAGAATCATGTATTATGTCCCTTCGAGGAAACTCAAACACGAGGCTAGGCAAGAAATCAAGGCTATTTTGACGTATATTTATCGTCTTGATGAACAAGACACGGAGAAGCAAATCCAAAACATCGTGTTCCAAACCCCGGAGGACCTCTACGTCACCACTCCCCCGTCTCCAAAATACAACCTTCAGGAGAGGTTATCACACCGTTATCTGGAAAAGAATGTTCCCGGCTTCAAAACGGCTTCGCCCGAAGAATTCAACACCCGGCTGCGCAGATTCATTTTTGGTTTGTTTGAAACGCCTCAGAACTACTATCTATGGAACAAAGAGTATGTCAAAAAATTCCCGGGTAAGGAAGAAAAAATTTGGACGGAGACTCGGCTAAACTTGAATCAGCCAAATCAGCCTCAAGCATTGAACAAAAACCATCACTACACTGCTCAGCAATTTTTGGATTACAAGGAAGAAAAACGTAATTTTGAGACACACTTGAAAAAAATTGAACCCTACCTACAAACAACCGCAACCCCAGACAAGGGTGTTGTTTTTTGGGACCACACATCGATGATCAACGTTGCAGCAAAAACGCCGAAGAACTGGCAAAACACGCTATGGGAGACGCACAAAGGAAAAATTGACTATTTCGTTGTCGACGAAATTCAAGATTTCAACATCAGTGAAATCCGCAATCTGCTCCACCATTTTTCAAACCGACAGGACGGCAACCAATACAGAGAATTTCGTTTCATTTGTGCGGGTGATGAAAACCAGAATGTGAATCACCTCATCTACATTCCCCGAAACGATCATTTTCGAGGCCTTTACGAAAACTGGTGGGTCTCACTCAATCGATTTAGTGCGATGGCAGGAAAAGGTGAAGAGGGAAAAAAAATCAGTCTCGCCCATAATCTTGACAGCCGAAAAGCCCCCAATTTTCTTTCAAGTTACCGGGTCTTTGACGAAATGTTGCCCTATGCTCAAGAGGTCTTGGATAAACTCGAGGAACTCTATATTGATAGCGGAAAGGCTGGAAAAAAGGCTGGCGGCAAGGGAGCCAAAATAGAAAAAACCGTTTTTGGAAGAAAAGGTGTCTTCTTGGTACCCACGCTAAGGGAAAACGACCAAGAGATTGACAACTTTTGGATGCAAGAAATTTTGGAGGTGTTAAAATCCCAACTAGAAATTGGCCCCAATCAACTCAACGATCGTCTCTCCACAAAGCCTCCTGCCATCCGTGTATCACTCTCCTATTCAAAAGGCGATAATGACATCGCCAAAGAGTTTGGAACCGACAAAGACGAAGCATGGAGAAACGATACCAATCCATTGACTGCACGACTGCTACTCAGTGACACCCCTTGGCACCATGACTTGAATGCAATGTTAAATCAATTCAAAGAGAAATTTTTACGACGTATTGAGGAAATGGATGAGGAAGATTCTCCGCCAAATACACAAGCCAATCGCCTGACTGAGTGGAATTATGAATTGGCCAGCCGTGGGATCTTCTCTTCCCAAGGGATCAAAGGGTTAACGCTCCCTATCAGCATCATCCTCCCGGCGAGGGAATTGATGGGAGGGCAAATTCAGCACTCCTCCGAAACTCTTTGTGAATACCTCGTTCAAATCACCCGTTCCCAATACCTGAATGTATTGCTCGATCCACCCAACTTCGTCAAGGCACAAAACATCAACACAACATTGCTCCAGGACGACCATGAGGCTTGGTTGAGCAGTATCCTTCAGCACGCAACTGGATACGAAGATGCTATCGCACTGATCTACCAAATTGCTCTTGAAAACAACACCAATCTTTTGCGATGGGAGCGGTTATTGACTCGCTCAAGAGAGGACATGGAAAGCAAGGACCTATTCTACTTGGTCAAATGGCTGAAAAAATTGTATAGCGAACTCAATAGCAGCTCCGGTTTAAACAAAAAGAAGATTGAAGAACTCTTTCATCTCGAAATATCCGGAGAGAAACATTACAAAATCAAGGGCTTGCAACTTACCGGCAACGATTTAGAAGGAAGGAAGGGTTGGAGACTTTCGCTGCAGGATGCGAGGAATTTGGAAAAGTTCCCGTTGAGTGGCACACGGTTCGACGACGATATTGTTGCCTCGTTAATGTTGTTTTTCGCCGTGAATCACTTCCTCCGGCTTGAGGAAGACAACAGTGGTGTAAACAAGACCTTCCTCTCAATGTGTGTGAGAACCCTTCTCAACTGTTTTGATTCAGAAACCAACCAACTAACCGACACAAAGCATTGGCTCGAGCTCTTGGATCAACCGACATTTTCCATGAATTCATCTGATACAAACAAGATTCGAAATTTGCTGAAAACCACATTTCATTTTGAAGATGGCGGTCTCAGCGATGAATGGGGTTGGCCGGCGCCCGCCCTTCCACGCCTTTATCTTGGCTCCTGGAACTTGCATGACCCTCGTGATGATTTTGGTGAGGCTGAATCAAATACGGAAGCCTGGTTGGCGGGCAGCCAGGCATACTATACCATTCCACAAGCAGCGCTGATTGAACTTTTGAACTTGAAGAAAGACAGTGGTGAAAAATCTCAACTCCTCAAGGTCAAGATGATGATTTCAATGAACACACTTGAAGCGGAAGAATTCCTTGGAAATCTGCTCGAATACATTGACGAACAATATCGCACCGATGAAGAAAAGAAGGCGATTGAAATTTGGAATTGGTTCTTTGAAGTCATCAAACATCCAAGTTGTCCCAAGGATTTCAAAGCAAAGGTCAGCGAACTCCTTGAAGGGGTGGTCAAAGGGCGAATTCACGCACGGCAAGCCCTCGCCACCTCCATCGTAGAGACACCGACCATCGGCGAATTCGTCTCAAAATTAGAAATTCTCAAATTCAAAAATTGGGCGAACATCAACATGCCAAGAATAACTGAAAAAATTGTTGAGAAGGCGTATCAATACATCCTCAACACCGATGCTGTGGTCAGTTCGAATGCGATTCTTGAGCAGATAACAGCAAAAGAACTCGCTCTGGAGAAGAAACGAAAAAGAATGTCATCGCAAGAGTATGAGGAAGACAAGACAGCTCTCAATGAGGAAAAGAAAACCGCAATCGACACACGTATCAATGTTCTACGAGAGTTTCAATACCGTGAACGCTCAACTTCCGAACCTCTGGAAGAGGCAGAATATATCTTTTCAAGTCAACACCCCATTCACAATCTGCTCACCAGGGTGTTCAACGATGCAGATTTGCAGGACGATGCAGCCAAGACATCGCTTGATTTCCAAGAACTGATGTTTTCGTCCCTCGCCACACTTCCCAGTGTTTTGGAAAATCAAAACTTCACCCGTCTCCCGATGGAAAAAATTCGATTCCCATCCTTTGCTTCGAGTTCCACAAATCTTTCAACTGCCTATATCGGATGTCTTGACTATTGGACAGTGTACACCCCAAAGAAAGCGGAGCTGGATAAATTCAATCCGGAAGAAAGGCTTAGCGCCGAAGAAACAAAGAAGAAGATTGCCCAAAAGAAGGGCGAATTGCTCGGGAAAGCCATTGCTGAAGACCTCAAACAAAATCAAGAAGGCCTCCTCAAGGGGTGGTTTGCCTACATCGTCTCAGCGAATAAACTCGCCAATCTCTCTGTAGAACGAGGAACAAGTGGTCCATCGACTTCAAGATTTAATTCATCCAAAGACCGTGTCGGATACCTTTCAGTCGTACACAATCAAACACGTAAGTCTCGCGACACCTACGATTGGTTGCTGAATGTGCTTTTCTTTTCAGAAAGCCAAAACACCATGGAGGGATGGCGAGATTTCCTCACCAACCATCAGGCATCGGTTGTCTACGCCCTAATCCAAAACGGATTTGTCAACGAGAGCGTCGACATCAAGGATTGGAATGAGGAACGTTTCGATCCAAATTTCGGTGAACGTCTTCTCGATGAGAGTCGATTACTCAAGGGGATTCAAGTTCCATGGAACGGTAAGGCGTATTCGAGGGTGTTTGAATCCTCTCCAACACTCAAAGAACAACGAAGGCTGATTCCCGGAATGATTGCTCTTCTTGAAGAGGACATCGCACGTGCCATTGAATTGTTTGAACAAACCGGGGCACACAACATCACTGCAACGTTAAAATTCATGCAACTCCGTGACCGCAGTCTCGACACAGTTGATTTCGAAACCTCATTCATCCAAATCATCACCGATACCCTACGCCATGAACGAGGTATCTTACTTGACGAGATGTACAAGGTATTTGGTAGAGGAAGCCGAGCAACATTCGGCAAGTATCGGTATGGTGCAACGCTTGCAGAAGGACAAAACTTGGTCGAGAGCGTGTTTGATTTAGAACCCGCCAAATACAGAGTCAACAAGCAAGGTGGAGGGAAAAAGTTTGAGAAATTTAAGGACTATACCATAGAGAATAAACCGAAAAATCAGGACCGATTGAGCTTCCTTGAGTTGCACGACCGGTTTGAGAACATGGAACGCCTCGCTAACATCCTAGAGGACATCTGGGGAAAAAGCGATGACACGAAGGCGTTCCTTGCTGAACTTAAACAAATCAAAGTTGCTGATTTTACCGTTTTTAGAAAGAGACGAGCGATGAAATACACGTGGACATGGACAAAGAAGGGCTACATCCCAGTTGAAAGTGTCAAAGACGACCACATCCAGGAAATCATCGCATTTATTATCGCAGTCCTCGAAAATCCGCAGATTACCAGAAATAAGCTCGCAGAGCATGTTGTGGAACTCACCGGCGTCAAAGGTATCGTGCGCGATTATCTCCTTCCGCCGGAACACTCAGCAGAAGCAAGAGATGCTGTGGAACGGGAAGAACAGAGTTCGCAAGAGCGTTTGAAGAAGGATTTGTTGACCATCGCCCTTGAACAAACACAAGAATATGACAATGAGGCAATTGAAAACAACAAAGAAATTGTCCAAAAAATCATTCGAAGTTACGAAAGCGATGTCTTGGATTTCATCGACCAGCTCCTCGACAAAATCACGGGGATACAGGTCAAGGAAGCCCTCAGAGCACGGCTGGCAGAATACAATTCAACAACCGAATGAGGATATTTTTCAAATATTCCACTCCGGCAATCCTCATTCCTCTTCCTCATGCCCTCGACGAGACGTTAAGGGGTGAAGGACCTCGTATTCGCCGTCATCCCGTGCCTCTTCAAGAACCAGGCCTCGGTGTGAAACGACAAGAATGGAAATCCCCGAGAGGTCCTTGACCTCAAGTTGCAACTGATTCAAACGGTCGATAAGGAGGCTCGTCCAATATTCTGATCGACCAACCTCTGACTCATCGAGGATCAGCACTCGGCGTGAAGCCCCTTTCAACCCGGTTGTCGCATCGTAGAGGAATTTCGCAAGGGCCATTTGAAGAACCACTTCAGAGCGCATACCAAACGAGAGAATATTCGATGGGATTTCATCACCAACCCTCCCTTTTGGACGGAAAATAAGTCGCCCCGAATTGGAATCTTCCTTCTTGGAGAGTTCACACACCACGCCCCATGGATTGCTGTCTTCGTTGAGGTTCTGATTCACTTGAGCCAGCATGTTGGCCAAGGGGAACAAAGGTGTAGGATACAAGGTAGGCCAAAGAGAACGATGGATAGGGCTTGGGCTGCTTTCGGCACCCATAGAACGGTTCTGCTCCTTTGTTTCTTGACGGAAAAAGCGGTACGATGCGCCCCGTTTGGCATCATCTGGCGTAAATGCAAAGGGTGCTTCGAAGATATCAATTTCCTCCTGATCGGATTTTGGTCCCAATCTATGTATGAAATTTCTGAACCTTCGTTCGGTCTCGCCCTCACGCTCAATCATCGCCCCGGGTATCTCAAACAAATCGCCGATAGGGACGCGGGTATGTGAGAAATCCAAGATATCCCGCACCACTTCCTCTGATGTAAATTGAGTAATGGCTTCAGGAATATCTAGTCCAACACGCGAACAAAGTTCATCTATACCGGGCCAAAGGTATGGAAGCAAAATTGCACTTCTGTACCTTGTATAGAGCGCTTCTGCCTTCAACCCATTCAACAACATGTTGAAAAATGACTTGAGGGATGTCTGAACGACCTTGACCTCATGGTTTGAATGATTCAGGAGACCAGCAAATCGGGCGTAGAGCTGATGGATGGTGAACAGTTGAGACAGGTCATGAAGAACGATGTGTTCAGGCCTCTCAGGGAAGCGGCCATAATGACGTAATTCAAGAATGAAATCATCCATGACATCCTCAATAACATCATGATTTGGAAGTTGGTGATTGAATTGAAGTGGAATCATTGATTCAACCAATCTCAGAATGTCGTGAATTGAGTATTCCCCGGATTTTGAGAACAAACCCTGAACCAGTGAGTGAGTGAGGGCCGAAAGTTGATGACGCTGTTCGCCGTTGATTTTCTCATAAACCATCAATTGATTGGTGATCTGAAGAACCGTTTCTGAAAGCGCTTGACCGAAAATTGGTGCGTTTCTGGCAGCCCATTCAGGTTGGTTCAATTGATGATTTGGCAGTTCTGCTAAATCTAGGCTGGTTGCAACCTCCTCCAAGAAATTCGAAAAATTTCGGCTGCTAACCTTGGGAATCTCAACATAGTTCACCTCCTGTGACAGAAATGCCAAAACAGCCTCTTCGGCAAGCGAACGGGGGGACCTTGAACGGATTCGGTCATCGTCTATGTCCACTTCATTCCATAAGCCGGATGACGAAAACACCCAATCCCCATCGTTCGCTGAATCAAGATATTCCCGTTGGTAGCCAGAGATGACAATCGCTTCAGAGGAAGGGTCGTAACGAGGTGGGAAAACAACGAGCGAAGTGAGCGTGCTTCCGAGTTGAACCAAAAGGCCAAGCCCACAGAACGGTTGAGTAAGACTGCTCGTTGATTCAATGGAAGCCTTTGCTTGATCGAAATATTGTTTGTAGCCACTTCCTGGAGAAATTGAGCCAAGAAGGTGCTGGAACACGAAGGTCTTGCCATACCCATTGGGAGCCCATCCAAGTGTAAGTCCATCGCCGAGAGGAAGACGAATACTTCGTGCCGGAATCGGCTGCTTCTGAAGGAATTGGAGGTGGTTGTTTGGATCGACACTCTCGTCAAATCCATGGAGCATGGCGCTTAATCTCAAGGGAGTATATTCATCATCTTTACTGGAGAAATAGGTACCTTCCAAAACCTCGACTTCGCGTTGAGGAGGAATCCCCAAGATGTTGTAAAAATCAACCTGCAGAAGTGTTATTTCTTTCTTTTCTTCCAATTCAATCATCTCCTCTTAATTCAACGATTTGCTTTGCGGCACTCTCGGCAGCTTGGTTTCGGTTTGGAACCGTCGTGTAGTTGAGGTGTTCACAAATACCATCAAACAATGTTTTCCGAGTGATCTTGCATTTTCTAACCTTCTTGAAATATACATACAACAACTCGAAATGATATGCTCTTTGTTGTTTTTCAGAAAAAAGTGGGTAATTTTGCAGGGCAACGAGAAGAGAAAAAAATCCATCTCGAACATCATCACCGATCTCCCCCACCGAGAGGACTGATAACGCTACGACCCAATGCCTGTTGAACAGCTCACGGGAGCGGTCTACCAACTTGTCCCGATCGTATCCGTTCGAACCATCGGTCTTGGCAGACTCATCGGTATACAGTCTGTTGATACTACGATTGAGGCTGCATATGTAATTCAACATGAGGTGGCCTTTGCCTTTTTTCAAAAAAATGCCTTGTGGGGATGTTCCCAATTCACTTCGTAATACCAAAACCTCTTCCATTTTGGTCACTTGAACACTGTTCTTCCTGGTCTGACGGCGTCGGCCTTCTTCACGACGCTGTTGGATTGAGGAGGATTGGGTTGATTCCTCGTCATGGAACACTTCGGCGTCCACGGCAATTTTCATGTCTGTTCCTCGCTTTTTCTTGAGCGAATTATCATCCCTGGATCGGTTGAATTTTTCCAGCGCTTTGTACAACGCCCTGCAATCTTTCAGAAGGTTGCTTTGGTCAAAAGGTACCTCAATGCTACCAATAAATCTGATTTGCTTCAATCTCGGTTTCCAAGACCGCTCGCGCGTATTGGCAGCATTGTGGTCCCACGTGCGGTATTTCTCATCCAACCTTTCGAGGCGAGTTTTTGCGGGTTTTTTTCTTCCGGGTGAACTTGCAGGAGAACCTTCCTTCTTCTCAATGACCGGACTTGGCTCATTACCTGGTTCCACCCAATCGATGGTGAGGCCACAATCCTCGCAGACAATTAGAGCAATTGCTCCCTCGTAAACGAGGTTCGTAGACCGACATTCTTCACATTTTTCTGGGCGACCAGAATTTCCTCCCTGAGCCGCTGGTACCACTCAAATCGCCGATGTGTTGGTTAATGTGACAGACTTTGAAGTCTCCCCTCTCACAGTTTGAGGTATAGATGACCAACAGAAGGAGCGTAGAAAGAATTAATTTGGACCAACGATGGAAGGCGATGACCGAGAGTCAAGCCCCCATGAAATCGATGGCTACAACGCTGACATCGTCGTCAGCGAAGGTGTCAGCATCTGCGGCAGCACGAAGCCATCCGTCGAAGGATGATTCGTCGTCATCATGAAGCGCGTTCCAAAGAGCCTCAAGACCCTCAGAAGAGGTTGGATTCACCCCGTCGGTCATCAACAGCATTCGCTGTGGTTGATCGATCACCGTGTCCTCGTCAAAGACGATGGGTTGGTGCGAATCAATGGCCGTCGTGGCGTTCACCGTTGAAGGGTCCATGATGACGTTCCAAGCGTCGTCAACAAAGACAGCACCCCAAACATCGCCCTTGCGTTGAAGCGCAATGGTCCCGTTGTGCGACTGGTGCATTCGAACCAACGTGGCTTGCCCCGGTTTATCCTCGACGCCTTTCGCCATCCAAGATTCTCTTGCTGGAGCCAATTTGGTACGAAGCGACGCCGCTTCTCGGTGTTCGGTTTGCGCACGTTCGAGCGCTTTTACGGGGTGACGCGACAGCGAGGCTCTTGCGATTCGATGCGCCCATTCGCGAGACCGGCTTGACGATGTCACACCGTCAGCAACTGCAAGATACAACTCATCGTCACGCACCTCAAACGCCATCGCATCTTGACTCATCTGCACGTTTCCGCGTTCTTTGGACATGCACAAGCCGCGTACGCTCACCTTGGGGTGATCGAGCGTTGGCCGGGTGTAGGCCGATGTCGGACCTGCGAGCGGAGGGTAGGAAGCGGCCCATGTGATGGGTTGAATATCCACGCCATGATCCTGAAGGGCACGTTCAACACCGAACGGCGTCCCTCTGAGTTCAGGCAGGACCTTCAGCAGACGCTGCGTGTGTTCTTTGGATTCCTGAGCCTGTTTGATCTCTTGTCGTAGTGCGTTCAATTCTCCGTTGAGACGGTCGTTCTCGCTCATGAGCTGTCGTTCTTTTCGCTCGCTGGAAATGACGGCTTGCTGGTACTTCTGTTCTGAACGGTGTGCTGCGTTCAGCGCTTTGATGTTCTCAGAATTGGCTTGTTGGACCTTATTCCGCAAACCCTGAATTTCGTCGAGCCATCGGTCGCCTTTCTTCTTCAAATCGTTGTAAAGCTTGCTGCGGAATTGGATCTCCCTTTTGAGTTGGTCGACTTCCGACAATTCTGCTTCCGCATCCGCCAATTCGGTTCGTAGGGATTTGAGAACCGTTTCTTGCTGGATTGCTCGAACTGAAAGGGCATCCCGCTCGTCGCGCAAGTCACGAAATTTCTTGGCTGCTTCAGCATCGGTAAAGACATACTCCACCCAAGTCGTTTTGGGGAAGAAGGGGAACCAGGTCGTTTCGCGAGAAATTTCGACGATCGTTGGTGACAGGGAACGAATGTTCAGAGAAGGAAGCGTTCCTCTCACGTTTCCGTATCGCTGTGGCGTACTGGTCAACGTTTCACCCCCGACCTGAAGCGGTTGAATTCTCTCGCCAGTGAAACAGGTTTCAAGACGCGACGGGAACCACCCAGCCTCGTCGTTGGAGACTGAAGAGGCGTTGGTGGTTTGAGGTTCAGCAGGTAGTCGATGGTGACGGTAGGCTGAACCGGCTCCTCGGCATGAACGCCGAGCAGTTCCGGCACGTCCTCAAAATCAGCGCACAACGCGTTCATCAGGTTGAACAGCGGGTGGGCGACTGGGGAGCCAACCTGCAAACCGAGTGCATTGCACAACTGTGCAAAGCGCGGTGAGTTGAACGGGTCGGCAAGGTCTTCCTCGGTGAAGAAGAATTCCTCAGAGTCCGGCTTTTCTTGGAGCAAGTTCTCGTTGAGTTGCAGCGCCACCGTGAACCACGTCAGCAGTTCACATGGAATCAGGTAGAGATGTTCCGTGTGCTCGGGTTTCCGTTGAGTGTGGTTCCAGGTGGGGTGACCCACTTCGAGGTTGCGTTTGATGTTCATTTCCTTGTGAGAAAGAGCATCCGGGTCAAGCAACATTAGCCCACCGTAGGGCATCACACGCAGGTTGCTCACGGAGATGTCACCGTGGTCAAAACCAGCGGACACCATCTCCGTCACCAGACGTGAAAACTGCATCTGGAGGTGGGCGAGTTCGTCGGGAGATGAACGGCGATTCCACAGAGCCAACCAGTACGGTTCGCCATCAACCCAATCCATGACCATCACGGGGGTGATGGGGTGGGCGGACGCTGCGAATTCGTACGAGTGCATGGTGAAGGAAGGGAACCAATCGGCTCCGCACTCATCGAGCTTTTTTGCAACGAAGTTGAGGCGCTGAAGGTGTTTCTCCTGTGCAAATCGATCATCGATCGGTAAGCGGATCGCTTTGGAAGGTTTGCTTGGGTGAACGGCCTGAAACACAATCCAAGCCGCACCGTACCGGTACTCCAAACTGTTTCCAAACGCACCGCCAACGGGGATGCTGTAGCCTTCAAGGCCGAGAGACCGGAGGAACGCGCCCTCTTCGTTCTCGACGATGGGAAGCCAATCGGACGGCTGCATCACTCTTCCTCCTCAAGTTCTGCTGGAGCAGGGACAGGCCCCCCGTCAACCACCCGTGAACCGAGTTCAATCAATTCCGAAAGCAGACCATGGTCGGCGTTGTGCACGTAGGCCTTGGCTTCCTTGTCGATGGCGACACCGTTCAGCACAGGTTGTGATTGTCCGGAAAAGAGGTGGCTTGGAAGCTGTGTCGCAAGGTCGTAGAGCATGGCTTGAACATCACCATCGGGTCGCTGGTTCGGAAACACCAGGGGTGTTGAGCCACCACGGCTGATGTGACCGATCAGGTGGAGGAAATTGGCGGATTCAGTTAACCCCGATTGCCGCTCGAGAAGGTCGTTAACCACGTCGGCTGAAAGGTTCAACTCCTCAAAGGAGCCGTCGGTTAGCGTGATGATCATGGCCGAACTTTCTGGGTTTTGCTGCAGGAAGTCCGACACCGTCTCAAAAGCACAGTGCCATCCGTCAACAATCGGTGTCTTACCCTCTGGTTGAAGGCTGAGCCATTTCGGGAGCGAACCGTCGTCTTCCGGTTGCGGGGCCATGACCGACCACTCGTCGGAAGGCAACCATCCGTCCGATGGTCGCTCGCCCTCAAGACCCCATCGGGTGGTGTCTCCTTGAGCGATGAGAAGGCTCAAGGCAATCCTGTTGCGAATCTCGCCCTCGTCGTAACACACGTTGACGACGAGGTCGTGGAGCGCTCTGTTCACACCGCTTTCAATGGACGAAGCAATGCTCTGTTCTGCGCCTGTTGTTGAATCCGTCACCCAAGATGCACCGGTGGAATGGGAACCATCCACCAGGAACAGGATGAGTGCGGGATTTTTGGTTGATGCTTTCATGATGCTCACCTCACGATTGAACGGGCACGAAGGTCCCGATTTGAAGGAAGGCAGAAAGCTGTTCCAAGTCGGCATTCAAACAGTAACCAAGCGCGGCCTCGCTGATGTTGAGACTCAACTTTTCGTTGGCTCGTGCCACCATGTTTGCAGGTAGAACCGATGAGATCCGACCGAGGTGCTCTGCATACTGCGAGTAGTTGGTGACCGGGGCATCAGGGAACGAAATGGAGTGTTCGTTACCCGAGGCATCGATGTGGATGTTGAACAAGAGCGCGTTTCCGTCCGTGGTGTGTTGTTCGGTGATGGCTCTTGCAGCCCGTTCGAATTGAGCCCAATCGTCGTTGTGGTCCGTAGGGATGCCGTCCGTGATGTTCAACACAATCGGTGGGAACGAGTCCGGAAACGCATCGATGTGTTGCTGAACGACGTGAGCGGCCCTGCCAAAGGCCTTGCACATAGGGGTCCATCCCCACGCGTGCGGTTCAATCCAAACAGGAAGGTTCCCGCCGTCGACGCGTTCTTCGCGGATGTAGGATGGAACCCAGTCACCCGCTGGTGCGAATCCAGTGTTCGGCTGTGAGAGGCTCCCGAGGGACCACTCGACGCCGTTGTCCTGGTCTGCTTCTGTGCCGTACTTGAAAACGGCGAGGTTGATGTAATCTCGAACACCGTCTTCTGCGTTGTAGCACGCGTTTTGCGCCATGTCACGCAAGGTTCTGTTCAAAGCGAAGGCTGCTCCCTCCGAGAGGGTGCTTCCGCTGTTTCCCCATGGTTCACTCATAGAGTTTGAACCATCAAGCATCACAACAATGAGGCTTGGGTTTGCTCGTGTAATCTTCTTCTGGTATGACTGGTTCATGAAAGCAAACAGATCCAACAGCATATAAAGAACTCAGGCGTTTTTTGCATCAAATTTTTGGAAAGTTCCTCGAACGGTTAAATGTGATCGGAGATAAAACCGGCATGAGTTTGGTCTTCAATGATTGGATCAAGGCAGTAAAAGCATTGGGAGCAAATGAACAGGACCTCGAACCACTCATGGACAAGATGAAGGCGCTTGGTGTTGAGCTCTAAGCGATAGATTTGGTTTCAATACCAACGCTCCATCAGACGGTCCAAAAGAGACTCATTGTCGAAACAAATGAGCATGATGGAAGTTAACGCATCCACCGCCGACCCAGAACCATCTTCTCCGGTTCTCCAGCCTCTGCATGGCTGGCCGTTAATTCGAGTCGGCACGTGGCTCGTGGGCGGATAGCCGTACAACCGTTGTGCATCCAATTCTGCCGCTTCGAAGATGGGAAGTTCCACCCGATTTCCGGTCAACATGTTTCTCACGATCAAGGGTTGGTCTTCGCTCAAATCCACGGTGAACGAGCCATCACCGGACGTTCTCACGGTCTCAAAAAACTCTAACGAACGCAAGAGTGTTTTTACCTGAGATTCATCAAGTTCAACGCTGGGCTCAAACGGTCCGAAGGGGGTCTCCATGTTTGTTCAAATGAGTGAGCGGATATATACTCTTCAAGACCGCCTTAATTCCGACAAATCCCTCGCAACCCACACCCGTCGCAGGCCCCTGAGCTAAGCGCCACTCGGGGGTACTCGTTTTTGCGAATGGAAGTAGCGGCAACGTTCACTTCGGCGATGGTCGCCTC
>Ga0255777_10002470_pt1 | contig 16471 bp, 11 predicted proteins | sample 101ome_15_FD_179975 | JGI IMG/M metagenome (GOLD analysis project Ga0255777, IMG submission 179975) | Coastal salt marsh microbial communities from the Groves Creek Marsh, Skidaway Island, Georgia - 101402AT metaG (version 2) | ecosystem: Environmental > Aquatic > Marine > Intertidal zone >... | reverse complement strand
CAATCGATTCGAGAACTGCAATAAGGATGTCGGTAAGTGAGCCTCCGTGCTGTGCGTGGAGTCCAAGTGCGGAAGCAATGACCTGTAGGTGGTGGTTGGACTCCTCGTTGGCGACATCGCGCAGTGATACATCGATGGGGATTCCGACGTTGTGATCGCTAATGATTCGGCGAAAAATTCCGTCGAGCGGCGCACTTGTGAGTTCGATTGAGGATTCAATCGCAGTGCTGACTGTTCGGCCCACGCTGAGTTGGTCAACAATTCGTTGCAAGGCAGGTGCGAGGGCGTCATCGATCGCGCTCTGGCGCTTTCTCGCCGACCGTTTTGAAATCGATCGTGAGACAATCTGAGGAGCAATGCCTACCGCAAGGCCGACTGGCCCGATGACGAGCATTGCGACGAGCGAAAGGACAATCCCGATGACGAGCATGCGTTGGGATGATCTCGAGAGGGTCGGTCGCTGGCGCTGCTCTTGCGAAAGGTCTGGGCGAAGCCCGAGTTGAGCCCGTGCATGAGCGCTCACTCGTGCAGCAGTCCGCACCTCAAAGCCCCAGGCGAGAAGCAATGCTGCGGCGCCACCAAATGCGAACGCAGTGATAACCGTCATGAGTGGACCTCGCCCGGGCGAGAAGTGGGCCATTGCACGAGTTGCGAGGTGACCCCTGTGCTCACGAGCGGTGGCAGCGCCGCTCGATCTGCTGCCGAATTCAGCGAACGATTGAACAACTCGGCAGTCGACACGACGTCACCTTCGAGTCCGACTACCTCGGTGATCGATGAGACAAATCTTGAACCATCAGAACCACGTGTGAGTTGGACGATGAGATCAACCGCTGATGCAACTTGTTCCCGGATCGCTCGCAGAGGAAGATCAACACCGCCAAGAAGCACCATCGTTTCGAGCCGTCGTATCGCATCTCTCGGATTGTTGGCGTGAAGTGTTGAGAGTGAACCGTCATGGCCAGTGTTCATCGCTTGCAGCATGTCGAGAGCCTCCGCACCACGAACCTCGCCGACAACGATTCGGTCGGGACGCATTCGTAGAGAGTTGCGAACGAGGTCACGTATGGTGACTGCTCCAGCACCTTCGGTATTTGCAGGACGCGATTCCAGTCGGATGATGTTCGGCATGTCGAGCTGCAGCTCGACTGCATCCTCAACGGTCACGACACGTTCGCTCCTCGCAATATGCGACGAAAGGACGTTGAGCATTGTCGTTTTTCCGGTGCCAGTACCACCGCTAACGATGATGTTTCGTCGTTGAGAAACCGCCTCGGAAAGAAATTCTGCTGCCTCACGAGAAAGAGCACCTCGCTCGACAAGGTCACTACTCGTGAGGTGCTGAGCAGTGAACTTCCTAATCGTCACCGATGGGCCATCGACCGCAAGGGGAGGGAGAACAACGTTCAATCGTGAACCATCTGGAAGACGAGCGTCGACCATTGGTGATGATTGGTCGACCCGGCGGCCAGACGAGCGAACCATGCGATCAATGACTGCTCGAAGATGATCCTCACTATCGAATGTTCGGCCTGTTCGTTCGAGTCGGCCATTTCGCTCAACGAAGATCTGCTGATGGCCGTTGACCATGATTTCAGAAACCTCCGCACGATCGAGAAGCTCCTGCAGCGGCCCGTACCCGAGTAACTCGTTAAGTACCGCATCACGGGTATTCATGAGTTGTTGGCGATCGTTGATCGCGTATTTGCCCAGAGCTTCGTCAACTTCGCGTTCTGCAAGGCGACGAAGCTGTTCGCCACCGAGTTGTTGCTCGCGAGTGGCTGATTGAAGTGAGGTTCGCACGCTGTCGACGACGGTGCCGAGTTCGCTTCGTTCGAGAGCACAGAGATTGAGGTCGCTGGTGGCCTCGGGCATTTCTTGCTGAGACGGAGTGCCTTCTGCGACGACTGCAGCCTCTGAAAAAGATTTCGTGTCAAATCTTGCTGCAAGGCTCATGACGGGCGTCCTTGTTTGAGCACAAGAAACTTCCGTCGTGGACCTGGGTCAATCCCAAGTAGGTCATCGGCGAATTCGTTGAAAGCCTGCGCTATTGATGTTTTTGGGCTCGATTCGGTCACTGGACTTCCGCTGTTCATCCCAGCTGCGAGGCTCGGATGATCCGGGACGAGAAGCGAGGCGGTCAATCCGAGAACTTCTTCGACGTCATTGACGTCGAGTCCGACCTGAGCGTTTGATCGGTTCACAACAAGATGAACAGAATCGAGCGGCATATGTAGGTCGCGCATAGTGCTGAGGAGCTTCTTGCCTGCCTGAATCGAAGGTACGTCGGTGCCACAGACCAACACGATGTGGTCGGCCCGGTCGAGTGCGCCGAGCGAATAGTCAGAAATTCCTCCGGCTGTGTCGAGGACAACGGGCTGTCCATTCTCTGCCAGTCGATCGACGACTTCGAATGCATCGAGTGGGTTTAAGCGATCAGCTGCGACAGGGTCGTTTGGGGCGCACAGTACATCTAGGCCACTCGGGTGGGCGGAAAGAAGTCCGGCGATGTCGTCACGACGTTCGGTGACTGCCTGCACAAGATCGTCAAGCCGGTGTACCGGCTTCATGCGGAGTGCGTACTCGACATCACCGAAGTGAACGTCGAGGTCAATGATGATTGTTGGTTCACGGCGAGCAAGTGAGACAGCAAGGTTTGCCGACACAGTGGTTTTCCCATTGCCACCCTTTGGAGAGACGACAGCAATGATGTTTCGGCTTGTCATGCGCCCACCATCCAAATTTCGTTTTGTGAAGCAGCGGTGATGATGTTCGTTACTGCAGTTTCTGGAACTGCAAGTGTCACGATTGATTCAGCGCGAGGGTCGAGATCCTCGAGCAGGGGAGCGTTAATGATGACGGCATCAGACACGATGAGTTCAGTGGTGTCACCTGATCGATAAATATCGACGCGGTCACCGGTAGAACCGTATGGCCCGGCCCAACGTTGAGCATCGACTCGAACCGATACCGAGATGAAATCGCCTCCGAGAGCATCAACTTTGTCGAGGGCTACTGATGACTCGAGGAGTTGTTGTCCGACGACGAGATCAGATGTGAGTACTCCTTGTGGAAGAGATTCAAGATCAGAGAGAGCGCCGTCGGGCCGTGCTGACGTTGGGAGCATGCGGATGTCGACCGCGCTTCCTAGGTCAGATGTGTCTGTGCCTGCAGCGATGGGTTCGATGGCAACAATGCTCGGAATAAGGTCTTCATTCGCCGTAGTTGAATCATCAGATGTGCTGATGAGCAAATAGGTGCCCACCATGACGAGAAGGCCGGCGGCGAGCGGGGCAGCAACGTTGCGTCCGGACGCTGAGCGTCGAATACCGAGTGGAGAGCGACTCATGAGCAGTTTCCTTTTCCTTCAAGTGAGCAGATCTGAAATGACTGGGATCCGTAGTTTCCGACGGGTCCACCGGCGAGGCCCTCGCCGAGCGTTTGTTTGATAAATCGAACGTCCACGTGTCGCTGAGCAGCAGCACCAGTCATGACGACATCGACCACCTCGATTGCGACAATGCCATCGAGGTCGTATTCAGAGCCTGCGCCGTTCGATCGAGCGGCACTGAATACAGGAATTGTGATGGTGCCACCGATGAGGAGATCGATATCAATACTGGGAGTTGGGATTCCCGGATCCCCATTGAGCGTCACCGGAAGCACGATTTCGGTTTGATATCCGTTAACGATCCGGTCTTGGAGCTCAGAGTTCGAGTTTGAGCCGCCATCGAAATCGATCATCGACCAGTTGCCTGGAACGCTCCCACTGCAAGTAGCACCATCTGATTCAACAAAGATCGTGTACGTCGTCATCGACGTCATTCCGGTCGAGAGCCATTCTTGGAGTGCAGGATGATCTGCGCATATTGCGAGAGGACGAAGACCTGTCGCTGAACGTGAAGCCCCAACTTTGACCGATGCGGTCGATGAGATTGATGCCTCAGCTTTACCGAGCAATTGAGAGAACGCGAGTGGGGTTGACGCCTCGGCAGAAATCGTGACAACGCTGTTCGCGGCGCCAGATGTCGAACATTGTGTTTCTATCGGTGAGAGTGATGTCAAGTTGGCAGAAATGTGTTCCGCATAGCCACCGCACGCAGGGCTTCCCGCCGTTAACTTCGCAGCGCCCGCGATTGCTGATGCCTCAACACCTGTTTGCAATTCCTGCCGTTTCGCATGGACCATGCCAACGTCGGCAACGACAGCAGTGATTGCAAGCATTGGGAGCACGGCGATCGCAAAGAGGACTGAGATTGACCCCTTATCTGAATGATGAAGCACTGAGTTGTTGAGGTTCATGGCGAAGAGTTAGTCGGAGAGACATTCGTAAGAAGCTGAAGCGGATAGAGCGACCGTTCGGTTGCCGAGGATCGGTATCGAAATGAGGCGTTGTGCGCTGATATCGATCTGGCTTCGTTCACCAGGACACGCCATCGTTGTCGAGCAGGTGATGTCACCAACGGTTGCTGTGGACCCGGCAAGTTGATCGATAGCTGTCGTGCACCCGGAGGTTGGTTCGACTGACTCGGAGCGTGCCCCGTCTCGAGCCGCTGCTTGGAGGCTGAGTTGGCCGGCAGCTGCTGTTCCGGCGGTGATCACCGCGAATAGCAACATCACGATGAGAGGAACGATGAGAGCGAACTCGACGGCGGCGAGACCAGCATCGCGCGAGTCGGCCTCCCGGTGGTGGGGTTGGGACAGGCCCGAACCCCACCAGGGAGAACGAGTCACGGCAGGATGCTGTCGAACAAGCCGCCGATACGACCGCCGAGAGCTGCTGCTGCGATGGCGACGACGCCGACAATTCCGGCGAGGAGCACCCCGTATTCCGCAGCGACGCCGCCACGGTCATCAGCGGCCGCATCACGGATCTGCGATGCACGGACGAGCGATGTAATCATCAATTTCTTCATGTTTTTCTCCCTTAGTTGGCCGCCGACTTGTTGGCGGACACCTCTGCAATCGCCAACGTCGGGCGATTTGTTACAGGGAGAGCGAAAAAATTTGAAAATTTTTAGGCTGGCTACTGCGCTTGGCTAATCCCGTTGACATCTATGAGAACGTCGGCTTTTCCATAGACGTACACACAGATCGTTCCATCGGCAGAAAGAGGTGTGACCACCGAATTCGCAATTGTTTGGCCGGTGACAAAGTTCAATGTCGAGGTGTTCGGTCGCGTCCCACACGGATAGACCGTGAGGAAGCCACCAGATCCGACGGCGGTTGTTCCAACTGCGGTGACGTTAAGCGTGACAACGGTGTCGTCCTTCGCGAGGAAATTAGATCCAATAGAAACCGGCACGATGAGTGGGTCTGAGTTCGATGAGAGTGTCCCAACCTCGATTGTTGATCGCGTGTCCATGACTCTAGATGGCTGCACGGGAGTGAAAGCTGAGGCTGTAGTAAATACGCCGTTGATGTCGACTATGACGTCGGCTGAACCAAAGATGTATACACAGAGTCTTCCATCAGCAGAGATCGGACTGATAAACGAATTTGCGACGGTCTTTCCCGTGCGGAAATTTAAGGTGGATGCGTTGGGAGGCTCACGATCACAAGCAAAGACGGTGGCGTATCCACCGAACTGTTGGGCGACGGTTGAGGTGACGGTAAGCGTCGCCGAAATAGCGGTGATGTCGTTGAGATTGATGCCTTGCATATCGCTCAGCCGTATTTCGAGGGTTGAATTTTCAATAGACGCAGCCGCGGGACTACCTAGTCCGCTGCGGGTATCGGTCTGGCGCTGCGGAACGAACGAGTGGAAGCCCTGACCGGTGGCGATGACCCCCGTCACGTCAACGATTACATGCGCCTCTCCGAAGACGTAGACACAGATTTCGCCCGTCATACTCACAGCGCTAATGACCCCAGTCGCAACAGTCGCGCCATCGACGAAGTTGAGGCTGGAGGTGTAGGGGATTTCGGAATTGCAAGGAAATACCGTCGCAAATCCGCCTCTTCCTTGGGCAACAGTCGCGGTAAGCGTGAGGTTTAACGCAACAGCCTCGATCTGATTCGGCGCAAGTCCTAAAGCATCGGTTACATCAATCCGGAGCACTCGTTCACCACTGACTTTCGCCGCTGATCTGCCGCCTGTGGTCCGCTGTCGGGTGTCGGCAACCCGAGTCGGCGCAATAGGTGAAATCGTTGAGCGAATTGATATGGATTGGGCAGGTGACGGGGTTGCGGAGACCGAATTAGAAGCTGCGCTCGCAACTCCAGCCGCGTTGACTGCGACGACGGAAAAAGTGTGCTCAACCTCGTTCGTTAATCCACTGATCGTGCACGAGTGCTGGGCCTCCAGAGCAGTAAATGCAGCGGTACAAAGTCCCTCAGGTAAACCAGATACGGTAAACGACGACACTGCCACTGCCGTTGGGTCACCTGGTGTCCAACTGATGGTCACAGATGAATCACCTGGTTCCGCTGTGACAGAGATCGGTGTTGAAGGTGTGTCGCTTGCTGGAAGCGAGTCTCCAGCGGCCATGAGTAAGCGGTTTGGAGATTCTGCTCCGATGCTCGAGAGAACATCTCGTGTTGAGTCGCTGATCAGCAGTTCGATGATCTGTGCAGGTCTCGACGTTGGCCAGGCGGTAAATGCAATAGCGGCAGCTCCTGCTGCGTGGGGACTTGCCATTGATGTTCCGCTCATTGTTTGCCTGGCGGTTGATGAGCCGAGTCCGGCTCCAACGATGGATTCGCCCGGAGCGAAGAGGTCGACACAGGAGCCAAAGTTGGAGAACCAGGCTCGAGAATCTGATTGGGTTGAGGCACCGACCGTGAACGCCGACGGTTCGCGTGCAGGGGAAACATCGCAGGCGTTCTGCGCTTCATTGCCAGCGGCCACCGCAACGATGAACCCATCTGCGGTGAGTTGGGCGACAGCGTTATCGAGAGTTGAGGATGCGCTGCCGCCAAGGCTCAAGTTGACGACACCCCGTCGGGTCCCGAGATCGACCGAGCGAATCCACGAAAGTCCGGCGAGTACGCCCGATGTAGAGCCTGCACCGTCGCAATCAAGAACACGCACAGGTACTACGAGGGCATCACTTGCAACACCCAATGTTGCACCTGCTGCAGTTGATGCGACATGGGTGCCGTGTCCGTGGCAGTCGGCTGTGCCGTTGCCATCATTCACAGCATCAAAACCATTTGTGAGACGCCCGTTGAATTCAGTGTGTGGTGAGATGCCGGTATCGACGATGAAAACGGTCGCGCCATTTCCACGATTTGTTGTGCTGAAACGATCATCGAGCGGAAGGTTGGCTTGGTCGATGCGGTCTTGTCCCCAACTGTTAGGAATGCTCGTTTGAGCTCCGTTTGATGACCCGACGATGACCGATTGTGATGGGGTTGTTGGGGTGCTAGAGCCAAGGGCGTTGGAGCTCGATACAGAAAATGTGTATTGGGCTCCGGTGACGAGGCCCGTGATCTCGCACTGGGTCGTCACCGTTTGGCAACTCGCGCCACCAGGGTGCGCGGTTGCAGTTGACGAGGTGATGGGCATCGTGCTGTCGGGCGCCGTCCACCAGACGCTCACGCTGTCAATGCCTGTCGCTACCGCTTTCACCTGGCTCGGTGGCTGAGGAGGTGCAGCAGGAGTGAATGCCCAGTTCAATGAGATTGATCCAGTGTTTGCGTTGTAGCCGTCGACAGCCACGAAGTAGGTCGTTGCCGATGTTGGCGACAGTGACACGGCTGATGTCAATGTTCCTGGCGCGTCATCGTTTTCGGCCTCGGTGATGAGCGTTGCAAGTTCGGTGCCGGTGTAGACGGCCAGGGTGGTGTCGAAAGCTGAGCCGGAGGTGTCAATGTTGAGTCGGCCTGCTCCAGGTGTGGTGATCTCGAACCACATTGAGCGATACGGCCCGTAGATGTGGGCAGGCTCACCGTATTCGGCCGATGCATAGCGGTTTGATGAAATTGTCGACCCGGTCGCTGATGGTTGAAGTTCGACCGGCGTTGCGAATGAATCGTTCGCATTTGCAGGAACAAACACAGATGACCGTTGGGTGCTGCGCCCGATGCTGTTAATTGCAACGACGCTGATGTTGTACCGAGTCCAAGGGCGTAAGCCTGTCAGCATGCACGATGTTTCGATCGAGCTCGTCGAACACGAAGCATCATTCGGAGTCGCTGTGACTTCATAACCAATGATTGGACTCCCGCCATCGTTCGTTGGAGGTGTCCATTGGACGATCACGTCACTGCCTGAATCGACCGCAGTGAGAGATGTAGGCCTGTCCGGAACGGTGAAAACTGGTGTCGGAGCAAATTCGAAGTCAGTGATGAGATTGCCGACCTGGTTGTTTCTCGCTGCGTGACGAATGAAGTACGTCGTGCGCTCACTTACTTCGAATGTGGCACTGTCGGCTTCGGTATCTGAGATCTGCGCCGATCCGTCGATGCGATTAAGCGACGCGAGATCAGTACCTGTGTACACCTCAATGCTGCTGGCAATTGTGGTGCCGCTCCGGCTGAGGTCGATTGTCCCATCGGAAACTGCCGTGTAGGCGTACCAGATGCTCCGATCACCGTCACCCGGTTCACCAATTTCGACTGTTGCGTTAGTGATGTTGACGTTGTGCGTTTCAGCGTCGTTAGTGAGTGCAATGGCGGCACAGAAATCGTCGTTTGGCACGGCTCGAGAGGTGCAGCTTGCGGCAAGGCTCCAGTGAAGTTCAAGGCTGCCTCGTGCTGACCCCCAACTGTGCACTCGCATTTGATACGTGGTGTCAGCTTTGACAGTAAACGCAACCTGCGATTGCAAAGAGTAGGTGTCATCGAAGCGGAAGTCGTCATTGATGGCGAGCTGGGTAAGGGTTTCGAGTGATGAACCTTGGTACGCCGTTAACACGGTGTCAAACGCAGAACCTTGAGTGTTGACGGTAAGAACACCGTCGGAGGTAGGAGTGTGGGTGAACCACACTGTCGCCCCGCCGTAACCGCGCCCAAGCGACGGTTCATTCGCTTCAAGAGTGGCGTGGGTGTTATCAGAGGTCACTGACCCCGAGAGCCCGAGGATCTCTGTGGCACCCGCAAAGAAGTCGTTTGAAAGGACGATGTCAACCGAATTGGTTGGGGTTGAGCGAGGGGATGTGCCGGCTGGATTCACTGCTTCGACAACAAACGTCCACGAGCCGGGAGCGAGCCCGACGATAGAGCATTCGAACGTGCCGCCAGACCAAGTACAGCCGTCGGTTTCAACTCCATCAGCATCGATCGCAATGACCGAATAGGTGGTCACACCAGCGGTCTCTGCATTTTCGGGAGCTTCCCACGTAACAGTTGCGATACTTCCAGACGATCTTGCAACAGGATTTAGCGGGGCAGTTGGGATGACCTCTGCTGATCCAAGGTGCAATAGTCGGTTTGGTGAGCCCGTTCCAGAATCAGAGATTTTCCCAACGACGTGTGAATTGTCGAGAATGTCGGCCACATCTGACGATGATGCGGTCAGGTCTTCGCTCCAGATGACCGCAGCCGCCCCGGCGACATGAGGACTTGCCATCGAGGTACCTGAGATTGTTCTGTTCTCGGTGAACGGAGATACATCGTTCGGCCATGCTGACTGAATGCCAAGGCCAGGGGCAAAGAGGTCAACGCAGGATCCGAAGTTTGAAAACGATGCACGTCTATCGCTCGAGGTGCTTGCGGCAACAGTGAAGGCTGATGATTCTCTGGCAGGCGAGGAGTAACACGCGTTCTGGTTTGAGTTGCCGGCTGCAACAGCAACAACGATGCCGTCATTCACCATCGCTCGAACCGCCGCGTCAAGTGCTGACGACGGGCCGCCGCCAAGACTCAGGTTTGCGACGGCGGGTACGCCAGAGCGGTGGTGTGCGACGACCCAATCGATTGCTTCAACAATGATTGAGGTCGATGTGCTGCCGTTACACCCAAACACCCGAACTGGGATGATGTCAGCATTTTTTGCGACTCCGTAGGTCGTTCCGGCAATTGTGCCGGCGACGTGTGTTCCGTGACCGTTGCAGTCGTCAGTATTGGTGTCGTAGGTGATCCATGGGAGCCAATCCCATCCGGCGTTGTAGTAACGCCGTCCACTTTTTAAGCGATCGCCAAATTCAGAATGACCGGTGACTCCGGTGTCGATGACGTAGGCGGTGACTCCGGTGCCATCGGCATCATAGGAGTATGACTGGTCGAGAGGTAGCGCAGTCTGGTCGAGCCGGTCAAGCCCCCAGAGACCGGTCGGAAGATCGATTTGGGTGGCGAGAGGGGCGAGATCAGATGAGGTGTCGAGGGTGATAATCGCGTCGTTTTCCACTGACTGCACGCCAGGCAAACTTTTGATCGCTTTTGCCTCAGCATCTGTGAGCTCAACGGCGTATCCACGAAAAACGTTCTCGTAAGTCGCAATCACCGAGTCTCCCAGAGCGGACACAATTGACGCCCGGGTGGTGGCATTTGCTGAACGATTGACGGTGACGATGTATCGACCAGGTATCGGGCCGGGTTCCGGCGTGCCTTGTTCGTCATCGCTCGCCGGTTCGGGGGAGTCGACAGACAGCACCGAGTCAGGCTCGATGCTGTCGATAGCGACATGGTTCTCAAGAACGGCAACCTGATCGTCGGATACCCAAGCAACAACAGTGTTGAAGTCATCGAAAATGTCGACAACGGATGCGCCCGAGTCACGCAGCGATGTTTCAAGAGATTGAAGGTCGGTCAGCGTCGGGTCTATCGAGATGAGGTATCGAGACAGCGGCTGGTTACCTGCATATGCAGGTAACGAAATCGGTTGAGAGGTTCGAGAATCGGAGCCATCGAGAGCCAGAGTGCTTCCCGCTGAAATTGCAAGCGACGCACTTGCGATGACCGCGAATGATGCGATGACGCGCACAAAGAGTGACGACCGATTGCCGGCACTTGCTGAAACGTGTGTGGGGGACGTCGTCACTTACTCTCCTTAATTACCAACGTACGTAGTTCTGTCATCGTTCGCAATACCGGGATTGTTACACGGGGCCCCTCAGCCGTGTCGGCGAATTTCGTCAAGTTGGCTCCTCTGACACCGCAATTACGCAGCCGGTCTGCTGAGATGAGAACCAATCCAGTGGTACTTCGAAAGAGGGGAACATGTCAGAAGAACCCGGTGATCTCAGCAACCTCCGACGTTGGGGTGTTGTTGGGGCCGCATTTCTCTCGTGCTTCACCTGTTTTGGCGTGGCGTATTCATTTGGCGCCTTCTTCGATTCGATGTCGGAGGAATTCGGATCAGGAAAGGGCATGACCGCTCTTATGTTCTCGCTGACGACATGTTTCTACTTCCTCGGAGGAGTTGTCACCGGGAGACTTGCCGATCGGTTCGGACCGCGTCGCGTCGTTATGGTTGGCGCGGTCAGCATGGGCATTGGACTGTTCTTGACCTCATTAGTTCAGGCGATCTGGGTTGGATTCATCACCTACGGGGTTGGTGTGGGAACAGCAACCGCCTGCGGGTATGTGCCCATGGTTGCAACAGTCGGAGGGTGGTTCAACAAGCGACGAACCGTCGCACTTGGTCTTGCAGTTGCTGGAATTGGCGCCGGAACGCTCATCTGTGCCCCGCTGGCTGCATCGCTCATTGATCGGTACGGATGGCGGACGACCTACGTCATCTTTGCGATCGGCGGAATGGCGGCCCTACTTATTGCATCTATTGGCGCAGTGAAGCCTCCAATCGTCGGTGACGGTGGGGCCGTTGACTTGCGGGCTCTCACTCGAGATCGTCGTTTTTTGACGTTGTATAGCGCCTCGCTCATCACGACGATGGCGCTCTTCACGCCGTTCGTATTTGTGAAGACCTATGCGACGGATCGGGGCATCCCGTCGGGGCGAGCAGCCGCACTTATCGGTCTGATCGGTGCCTCATCAATCGTTGGTCGACTCGGGCTCGGTGCGCTCGGTGCCAAGGTCGGACCTGTTCGACTCATGCAGGCATCGTTTGGCGTGATGGCAGGTTCGTATGCGATCTGGTTAGTTGCTGATGGGCGATATTCGGTACTTGTGACATTCGCAATTGTTCTTGGGGTTGGTTACGGCGGATTTATTGCACTGTCACCAGCAGCGGTTGCCGTCATGTTTGGAACAAACGGAATGGCGACCATTCTCGGTGCAACGTATACCGGTGCAGGAATCGGTGGATTGATTGGTCCTCCACTTGCGGGAGCGATTATTGATGGTGCGGGTTTTAACGCAGGAATTTCTTATGCCTTGATCACAGCGGCGATTTCCACCGTTGTGTTGTACACCTTGCCGGTTGGCCGAACTGCTGCGGCGTAAAACAAACGTCTACAAACGACCAGCTGCTTGAGCTGCTTCAGTGGCTCGTACGAGTTGCTGCTCAACGATGTCGAGGCCGGCTGACCAGAATCCTGGATCGGTGAGGTCGCAGTCAACCATCGCCGTGAGTTGCTCGGGTTTCATTGACCCTCCGGCCCGAAGCATGTTGAGATAGTTTGGAACGAATGAGTCGCCTTGTGCCTCGAATTTTGCGTACACACTGAGTGCAAGAAGTTGACCGTAGGCGTAGGCGTAGACGTACCCAGGGGTGGCGATGAAATGTGGGATGTAGCTCCACCAGTTGCGGTAGCCCTCGGTGATCTCAACCGAGTCACCAAGCATTGCGTGTTGGGTTGAGGCCCAGAGGTCACCAAAACGTTCAACCGAAAGTTCACCAACCTCTCGACGTTCTGTGTGGCATGCGTCTTCAAATCGATTCATTGCAACCTGCCGAAACACGGTGGCAATCGAATCCTCCAAGGTTGATGCGAGAAGCGCGAATCGCTCACCCGGGTCATCAAGCATCGCTAACAGTCGATTGTTCGTAACTGTTTCACCGAAAACTGATGCAGTCTCTGCGAGGGTGAGCGGCGTCGATTGATGGAAGATGCCTTGCTCGCGAGCAAGATAGCCGTGAACCCCGTGGCCAAGTTCGTGGGCGAGTGTGGCAACGTCGCGCGGTGTCGACGTCCAATTCAGCAGCACGTACGGGTGGTGAGAGGGCACGGCATACGCGCAGAACGCTCCACCGCGTTTTCCTGGACGCACCGGGGCGTCAATCCATTGTTCATCAATGAAGCGTCCAACAATTCCTGCGAGCTCGGGAGAAAAGCTGGCGTACGCCTCGCGCACGACCGCACTGCCTTCTTGCCATCCGATTGAGGTATCGCTCTCAGCAACCGATGCCATACGATCAAAATCTCGAAGCCGTGACACCCCAAGAACCTGTGCTTTCAATGAGTACCACCGCTGCGGAATGTCAAAGCGAGAGACGACCGCATCGATCAGCGCCTGGACGCTCTCGTCGCTTGCCTCATTCGCCATATTTCTGCTCGTGATCCAGGTTGGGTAATTGCGGATTCGATCATCAATCGATTTATCGAGGAGCAGAGTGTTGTAGATAAAGGCACGGGTGCGAAGGCCGGGTTCCAGTGCTGCTGACACCGCTGCAGCAGCGTGCTCGCGAGTCGAGGTGGTGGGAGCGTGAAGGTGCGAAAGAGCACTCATCAAACTCACAGTCCCACCGAGGGACTCTGGCAATTTAACCTCGATTGCTGACGTGTGCTCTTCAAACAGTCGAACCCATGCACTCGCACCGGCGAGTGAGGTTTCTGACAGGACCGTTTCTTCGGCCTCTGAGAGTTGATGAGGTTGGTAGCGGCGGAGGTTCTCAAGGTGATGCCGGCAGAAATCGAAACGAGACTCGGTCAGTAATTCGTGTGAGCGGTCATCTGACACCTCGGCCCATTCGAGATCGATGAACAGCAGTTTTGTGCCGACCGAGTTTGAGTGCTCATTAATTGACTGCATCTCAGCAGCGATTTCAGGGTCAGCGGTGTTTTCCGAGAACTTCAGAGTGGTGTAGTGGCCTGCCCGGCTGAGGAGTTCTGACGCTTCTGACAGCATGCTCATCATTTCGAACAGATCGTCGCTGGTGATGTTGGCAATGGTTCCCTTGAACTGCTGCAGGTCATTAGCGAGCGTTTGTGCTCGATCGATTAATTCACGGGGCGATGAAGCGTCACGTTCTGAGAGGAGACCTGATAGTTCCCACGAGACGTTAGATGCAGTCAAGTCGGTTTCAGTTGAAGACATGGTGACAGTCTGGCTGTAAATGGATTCCCATGGCCACGCGTACACAACAATCGGACACGACTAACGAAAAAGGGCGGTGAAGGCTAGGGTGTTAGGTATGCCTACCAGTCAAGCGACACGCGACCGTATTCTCGCTGAGACCATTCGCGCGTTAGACGAGGGCGGAGACCGTGGTGTTCGCGTTGCCCGTGTTGCGCAGGCGGCTGGGGTAACACAGGGCATGGTGACCTACCACTTTGAGACTCGTGATCGTCTTCTTGCCGAAGCCCACGCTCAACGAATCGCCAAAACAATCAACGATGAAGTGAGCGGAGCCCTCGCAGATGTCATTGCGGCAACATCCACTGAAGAGTTCATGTCGGGTGTGCGACGTCTTACGTCAGCGGTGCTGTCACCTGACCGTCGTACCGATCGTAAAAAGCGCCTGAGTGCCCTGTCGTATTCGTTATCGGACGATGAACTTCATGCAGCGATGCGCTCTGAGTACACCGTCACTGTCGACCGCTTTAAGAGTGTGTTCGATGCCGGGAAGTCGAGAGGATTTATTCGATCTGACCTCGACTCTCGAGCGATCGCAACCATGGTGATGTCGTACTCGTTTGGCTTGGTGATTTCAGACTTTGACGAACATGCGCCGAGTAACGCCGCGTTGACGTCGGTCATCATGGCCTTTGTTGAAGGCCTTTTGGCTCAGTCGACTGTCTGATTCGCGTCATTCTGCGCTAGACCATCCTGCAGTGATGAACTCTTTGACGGCGACTGACGCACAAGCACAGAAAACAAACCTTCGCCGAGGAGAGCTCCTTGCGATGTTGTCGCTCATCATGGCGTTAATGGCGATGGCGATCGATCTCATGCTGTCGGCTTTTGATGACATGAGGACAACATTTGGCCTCGACCCAACCTCAAACGAAATTGCTGGCGTCGTCACGGTGTTCTTCATGGGGTTTGCGGTTGCGCAGTTCGTGTACGGGCCACTGACAGATCGCTTCGGTCGAAAACGGGTGTTGGGTGTGAGCATTGCGATCTACATCTTCGGTGCGATCGCTTCTGCCCTTGCGCCATCGCTAGGGCTGTTGTTCATCGCCCGATTTGTATGGGGAATCGGCGCAGCGGGTTCGAGGGTCGTTGCAACGGCAGTTATTCGCGACCTCTTCGAGGGTGCCGAAATGGCCAAGGCGATGTCGCAGATCATGGCGGTGTTCATCATGGTGCCGGTCATTGCGCCTGCTCTTGGTGCGGGAATCATTGCGTTCTTGCCATGGCAGTCGGTGTTCTGGGCATGTGCGCTGTGGTCGGTTGCAATGTGGTTGTGGTCCCGGAGGCTGCCGGAGACGCTTCCTGTAGATCAGCGTCGCAAACTTGATCGAGCCGACATCAGCGACAGTTACCGAACCTTTTTTAGGACACGTCCGACCTTGTGGTACTCCGTCTCGTCGATCTTTATGCAGAGCGTGTTCACCATGTATCTCGCGTCGTCAGAACTCATCGTGAGCGAAATATTTGGTCACCGGTCGTGGTTCCCGTTTGTGTTTGGTGCGACTGCGATCGGATTCGGAGTCGCGTCTTTGGTCAACGGTCAAGCAGTGCAACGGTTCGGGGTGCGAACCGTGCTGAACAGAATGCTTGTCGCCCTCAACGGGTGCGCCGCATTGCTGGTCATCATCTCGATAGCTGGGAATGGTCAACCTTCATTTTGGGTGTTCATGCCGGCCCTAGCGCTGATGCTGTCAGCGTTCATGTTCATCATGCCGAACATGAACGCTGAGGCAATGCAACCAGTTCCACATATCGCCGGAACAGTCTCGGCGCTGTCGGGTGGATTTCGAATGCTTGGCGGTTCGATTCTCGGTGGCCTGGTGGCTGCTCGAATCGATGTGTCGGTCACTCCGTTTGCGATTGCTGCCCTTGTGTTTGCAGCACTCTCTTGGGCTTCGGCTTACGTCGCACAAGCCGAGTAGAGAATGATCACTCCCGCAGAGTGAGGTATGTGCCATTGCTTGCAGCAACGTGGGGTGTGAACTCAGCAAAGGCGATACCGTACGGTTCGTGGACGTACGAATTGGAGTAACCCAGACAGCGAGAGAATTGGCGTTTGAGGTCGATGATGACCAGCGCGATGACCTCCACGGCCGAGTTGAGGCCGCCCTTGCTGGGGCAACTGATGTGTTGTGGGTGATGGACCGCAAGGGTCGTGAGGTTGCGATTCCTTCAGCGAAGATTGCCTATGTCGAACTCGGTACGTCAGATGAGCGACGTATCGGATTCGGTGGCTGACATCTACGAACCATTCGACCCGCAGTCTCGACGGGTTGCAGTTCGTCCGACAACGGCCGGTTTGCACGCGGTGAAATCCGGCGACCCTTGG
>Ga0255777_10002463_pt1 | contig 16491 bp, 14 predicted proteins | sample 101ome_15_FD_179975 | JGI IMG/M metagenome (GOLD analysis project Ga0255777, IMG submission 179975) | Coastal salt marsh microbial communities from the Groves Creek Marsh, Skidaway Island, Georgia - 101402AT metaG (version 2) | ecosystem: Environmental > Aquatic > Marine > Intertidal zone >... | reverse complement strand
GGACAACCAAGCACCGTTCCTGCGCTGGACCTCTCCCGAGGACAGCAGTGTGTTCCCTTCCCAAGCCGAAGTGAACTTCAACGCCAGCGATTCGTGGGATTTGGACAACGACACGCTGACCTACACTTGGAGCTCCTCGCTGGACGGCGTCGTCGCCACCGGTACGCCTTCGTTTGTGGCCAACAACCCCGGGTTCACCGCCACCCTCAGCGACGGCATCCACCAGCTGACGCTCGAGATTTGCGACCCCAGCCACTGCGTGAGCGAAACCCGAACCATCGAATTGGTCAACCTTGCACCCATCTTGAGCCTCGTGTTTGAACCCGCCCTCAATCCGTGGAGCGAGCTCGTGATCCCCCAAACCGGCACCGTGACCATCAACACCACCGGCACGTACGACCCCGAAGGTGACGATTTCGCATGTATGATCAGTTTCAGTGGCTACAACCGCCAGGGGCCGGGCTGGGGGAACAGCTACACCTGCCCCGAGACCCTGTCGTACACGTTTGATCATTTCGACGACGTTCCACCCGCCTCGTTCACCCTCACGGTGGTCACGTTCGATCGGGTCGGTAACTACGCCAACTACAGCGTCCCTGTCATGCTGTACAACGAACTCCCTCAGGCATCCTTCACGGTGGAACGGGACACCAACTTCAGTTCGTCAACGGTGGTGCTCAACGGCACCGCCACCGTCGACGCCGAGGGCGACACGGTGTCGGCCATCTACACCTCCTCCCTCGACGGGGTGCTGAGCACCGACGGTTTGGTCTGGGAAGGGCAACTCTCCCGCGGCGTCCACACGTTGACGCTCGAGGCGAGCGACGACCGTCCCGAACACGTCAATTCCTCCAGCACCCACACGATGCTGGTGACGGTGGACAACTCGGCTCCGGTGGCCAACATCGCCACCCCGGGGTCCTCCACCTACGATTCCTCCGAACTGATTTGGTTCTCAGCCAACGGTTCGGGCGACTTCGATGCCGACTGCAGCACCTTCCCCGAGTCCGGTGAATGGATGTGCGTGCCGTTCGAACCCGCCGGCGGTTCCGAATTCTTGGTCGTGGTTTGGGAAAGCGACCTTGACGGTCGGTTGACACCGGAGGGTGAGGATTGGCTCATCTTTGACGCTCGGCTGAGCGCCGGTGAACACACGATCACCCTGTCCCTCGACGACGGCATCAACGACCCGGTCACCACCACACGCACCGTCACCGTCACCGCCTCCGCTCCGGTGTTGGGTTTGGTCAGCCCCCTCAACGGCACCCAACACCCGTCATCAACGGTGTTCGACCTCGACGTGAGCGACAGCGTCGACCACGACGGTGACGCCTTCACCGTGACCCTTCGCTCGTCCCTGGTGAACGAACCCCTGCTGACCGGCGTGGACCCCAACGCCACCCACGCCTTTGGCCTGCCTGCTGGCGACCACATCATGACCGTCACCCTCGAGGACAGCACCGGCATGAGCCGGGACGAGACATTTGTGTTGACCGTTGTTGAATCCGCACCGGTGCTGGTCTTGGAATCGCCCGAGAACCGAGCCTCCATTGCACCCGGTGGTGCCATCGTGTTGGCCGAAGCCTCCTACGATGCCGACAACGACCTCGTCGTTCGTGAGTGGCGCCGCTGGTCCACCGCCTCCGTGCAGCCCGAGGTCATCGCCACCGCGTCCCAAGCCACCTTGACCGGATGGTTGCCAGGCGAATACCACCTCTCCCTCTACGTTGAGGACGCTCGAGGGCACAGCGTGGAGGAACACCTGAACATCACGGTCCAATCCAGTCTTCCACGGTTGGACGGCGATTCACTGGTGTTGAGCAGCACCACGTTCACCCAAAACGAACTCAACACGCTGACCTTCAGCATCGTGCTGGACGACGCCGACGGCACGACGCAGGACGTTCGAGCCAACGTCACCTTGGGCCTGCAGCAGTGGGAGGTCAATCTCTCGGACGCTGACGGGGACAACCTGTGGGAAGGGAGCCTGGAGTGGCGTCCAGAAACGACCGGTCGGCCGAACTTCAAGATCGTCGCACGCGACGGCGAGGGCGCCAACGTCAACGTTGACATCGTGTCCCGCACCCTTGTGGTTGAGGCGCCCGAAGGCGACGCTCGAGCCGTGTACTTCGCCGCAGGTGTGGGCGGTTTCGTCCTGGTCTTCGCCCTGGTGGCCTTCCTTGTCGTTCGGCGAAAGCGTGCAATGGAGGACATCGACGTGCTGACGTCGTGGGAAGCCTTCCGAGCTCCGTCCAACGAACCGCAGGTCAAGGCGATGCCCGACCTTCCACCGGTCGACGGCACGGACGAGGTCGAAGCCACGATGGGCGACGACCACCTCGAGTGACGTTCAGATGAAATCCCCCGCTCCAAACAACGCAGGGTCGTTGGCGCGATGTTTCTCCAGTTGTGAAACCGGCCCCCAGACCCAATACCCGGCTTTGTACAACGCAAAGCTCAACCACGCCTCAACGTTCTTGCACGTCTCGGGATCGAGGTTCGTGAATCCATAGCGCTGGGTCATGTCTTCAACGCACGGTTTGAAGAATTTGGAATGTGAAAACCGGTGAATCGGCCACCCGTCGGGATGCCCGCCGAGGTGTTGTCGGAACCGTTTTTTGACGGTTTTTCTCGTGGCTTCGACGAACACGTACCCCTTGATATCGGTGTCAAGTTCTGGAAAATCATCGCTGGGAAATCGGCGTGTGCTCACCCCTTCCTCAAACCGGACGATCGCCGGGTCCAGTCGCACAACGTACACCTTGGCGCCCTGCGGTACCACCTGATGCTTCACCCTCATCCCGTTGAGATCGGTGGTCAACCGAACCTCCGGATCCATGTATGTAGGACAAAGAGTTCCCTTTTGTCCATCTGTTTTGCATCGGCCAACGGGACGGATGCCCCCCGAGCCCCTGATGTTCGAGGGCTGCTGTCATGCCGTCTGCTCGGGCAGGTTCCCTTGCTCGGAATCGGGGTTGTCGGGCAACGCCCCCCACTCGGTCACGGTGCGGTGCATCCCGAAGCGCTTGGCGTAGAGGAAGCGCAGGTTCTTCCAGCCGTCGCCCCAGGTGTGGATTTCGGCTTCGCCGACACGCGGTCGGTAAGGCACGGAGATTTCGATGGCCTTGGTCTTGCCCAGATGGCGGCGGGCGAGGATCTTGATCTCCTCACTCAGCGGCATGCCGTCGTTGGTGGGGCGCATCTTCTCGTCGTTGAAGATGGACTTCTTGAACACCCACATGCCGCTTTGCGAGTCCTTGACGCCGTATCCGAAGAGCAACCGAGCGGTGAAGGAGAGCACCCAGTTCCCAAAGCCGTGGAGGCCCGACATGGAGCCGTCTTCTGCCAGCGTCAGGCGGTCGCAGGTGATGAAGTCCAGGTTGTCGTTGAGCAGGCGCTTGACGAGGTCGGGGATGACCTCTGCCGGGTAGGTGCAGTCGGCGTCGAGCGTGACGATGATGTCGTTCTTGGCGACGTCGAAACCGGAACGGTAGGCTCGGCCGTACCCCTTTCGTGGTTCAAGATGGACGCGAACACCTTTCTCGAGGGCGATTTCACGCGTGCGGTCGGTGGAGTTGCCGTCCACGATCATGATTTCGAGGTCCTTGCACCAGCCGCGCGGAATGGCGTCAATGGTGGGTCCCAACGCTTCTTCCTCGTTCCTGGTGGGAAGAATCACGGTCACGGAGACCGGGAGGACATCGCTCATGCCATTGCCAGCGTTGCGGTCTCCTTGAAAGGTTTGGCCAATTGCTGAGGTGGAACGGTTTCTTGCGATGACCTTGATAGGTGGAGCGCCCACCCCTCCAGCATGCACATCGCCATGGTGTCGGGGGAGTACCCGCCACGGTGGGGCGGCATCGGTTCGGTGGTGTTCCACCTCGCCGGGCATTTGGCCCAGTTGGGACATGAGGTCACCATCATCACCCGGACCCACGCTCAACCCACACCTCAGCAACCGGGGGTGAAGGTCATCCACGTCCCTTGGCGCAAGCTGCCCATGGCGTTCACGCGCTCCTACGGCAAGCACGCGCTGCAAGCGCTGCGCCGCCTCCACCTCGTCAAGCCGGTCGACGTGGTCCACACCCTCCTCCCGCTGGTGAGCTGGACGGTGAAAGAGACCCTATGGGTTGAAGAGCACGTGGCGCCGGTGGTTTCGGCGCTCAACGGCAGCTGGATCGGTGAGCGCGAAGGGATGAAACTCGCCGCCAAACACAAGGAAGCGGCGACCTGGAAGAATCCCAACGACCTCGCCATTCTGTTGACCGCCAAGCACTACGCCAAGTACGAACAGGCGGCCCTTGATGCGTCGTCGTTGTGCGTCGCTATCTCCGATTCCACTCGCGCCGAGTTCGAGCGGTGGTACCGGCCGCCCGAGGATTGGTGGTGCGAGACCGTGCTGTACGGCGTGGACCACCAGGTGTTTCGGCCAGTGAACCACGACCACGAAGAGGACCAACTTGCGCACGAAGCACTGCGAAAGAAGTACGGCGCTGACGACGAAGCGGCCTTGACCGGCCTGCCTGGCACCGCAACACCCCTGCTCCTGGCCGTGGGTCGGCTGGTGGCTCGCAAGGGTCACCGCACCTTGCTGAGGGCCATGCCGGCCGTGTTGGAAGCCCATCCCGACGCCAAATTGGTCATCGTAGGTCGAGGGCACATGCGCGGCACCTTGATGCGGCAGGCCAAACGCTTGGGTGTGGGTCACGCCGTCACCATCCAGCCCGGCATGCCGTTCGACGAACTGGCACAGCACTTCCGTTCCGCCGATCTGGTGGTCTATCCGTCCTACTACGAGGGTCAAGGCCTCATTCCGTTGGAAGCCCTCGCCAGCGGCACGCCGGTCGTCACCGTGGACCAACCGCCCCTCACGGAAATGATCGACGCCTCCGTGGGCGGCCTGTTTGCCTGCGGCGATGCCAGAGACCTGGCACGCGCCATCGTTGCCTCGCTGAACGACCCCGAAGAGCGTCGTGCGCAAGCCGAACGGGGGCGTGCGCGTGTGCTCGACCTCTACACCTACGAGCACAACGCCGTGGCCTACGAGGCGCTCTACACCGCCGTGACCCAATGAACGCAAGGTCATTATCCCACTGCATGCACGGACGCGCATGCGCACCCATGCTTGGTTCCTGGCAGCCCTTGTCCTATTGCTACCCCTTAGCGGCTGCTTCGGTGAGGACACGCCGGTGACGACCGATGAACCCGATGAGGTGACCAGCTCTCGTACGTTCGTGACCGGAAAGGACGGTTTGCCGGTCAACGAGGCGCTGTTGGAGCTGGAATACTACTTCAGCAACGTCAACGAAGACGGCCCGGAGCCCAGCATTGGCATCACGTCGTCGGGTTGCATCTTTTTCATCGCCATGGAGAAACCCATGCGGTCCTGCGACGGCGGCCTCACCTGGGAAAACACCGCCGACATCACCCAGGCGCCTTTCACCAGTGACCCCTACGGATGGGTCGACCCCGTCACCGACCGCATCTTCAACATCCACATGATGGGCCTTGAATCGACGTGGATCGGCTGGTCGGACAACGACGGCGAATCTTGGATGGGCAACCCGCACGACTCGGGCACAACCCCGCTCAACGACCACATCAAATTGGCCAGCGGACCGTGGACGGATGCAGGTTACGGCTTGGTGGGCCAACTTTCTCAGAACGTGTACGACCAAGCGGTGTACTTCTGCTACAACAAGCTGGTCGGCATTTTTTGTTTCACCAGCTACGACGGCGGCGCCACCTTCGAGACCGGCGGTCAAATCATTGGTCTTGCCTCGACCAACGGCGGACTTCACGGCGCCGTGTCGACCGCACCGGACGGCACGGTCTACGTGACGCCTCGGGTGGCCACGCCCACCATCATCATGTCCAAGGACAACGGGTTCAGTTGGGAGGAGCGCACGATGGGCACCGACGCTGGAACCCCCAACCCTCGTAAGAATTCCGAAATCGCCACCGACACCGAATCCAACGCCTACCATGTCTGGACCGGTGCCGACCAGGGCATCTACCTCGCCCGAAGCACCGACTCTGGCGACACGTGGGACACCGAGTCCCTTCGCATCAGCCCGGTGGAGGTGATTTCGACAGCGTTCCCCCAAGCCGATGCCGGCGACCCAGGACGCATTGCGGTGACCTATCTGGGCAGCGAAAACGCGTCCTTGCTCAACACCTCGGACATCGACGGCAACAATTGGGACGGCAACGGTCACTACTCGCCCAACGAAGTGCACTACCACCTCTACGTCACCTACAGCCTGAATGCGCTGGACGAGAACCCCACCTTCCACACGTACCGGGTCACCGACGACCCCGTTCAGATCGGCGCCATGTGCCTCAACAGCGGCGATTGCCGCAGCGACCAGGGCGGCTCCAACCGCAACCTGCTCGATTTCAACGACCTGCACATCGACCGTGAAGGCCGGATTTACATCGCTTTCGCCGACGGTTGCACCGGTGAGTGCGCCACCAAGGACACGCCCACGCCCGCCGATTCACGCAGCAGCACCGGTGGCATGTACTACCTGGCTTCGGGCCCCAGTCTGCTCGCCGAATTCGGTCACTTGGAGCCGCTGGTGGACGCTTGAGGGCAAGCATGGAACAGAACTTTATGTTCTCGTCCCAAGAAATAACACCGTGTCCGCCGACGATGTCGACCGTGTTGAGGTCCAATCCAGCGCCCAGCGGTGGGGGTGGCTGGCCGACCACCACGCCAACTCGAGCGGCGTTTGGCTGGTGACATGGAAAGCCGGCCATCGGGACCGCTACGTGTCTCGGGATGAGGTGTTGGACGCCCTCATCGCCTTCGGCTGGGTGGACGGGCGCCGCAAGAAACTCGACGACGACCGCACGATGCAGTTGGTCACGCCACGCAAGGAACAAGCCTGGGATCGCACGTACCTCGAGCGCGCTGAACGGCTCGAGGCGGAAGGCCGAATGCAACCCCCCGGTCGAGCCGCCATCGAGGCAGCCAAAGCCAACGGTCGCGACCTGTCCATGCGTGAAGTGGACGATTTGGTGGAACCCGAGGCGTTGTTGGAGGCGCTTCGAACGGCGCGCGCAACGTCCTGGTGGACGAATGCGGCGCCTTCGTACCGTCGCAACATTCTGCGATGGATCGCCAAAGCCAAGCGTGCCTCCACCACAGCCAAGCGCATCACCACCGTGGTGGAGCACTGCGTTCGCGGTGAAAAAGTGCCCAATTACTGAGGTCGGTTGCACCAATGGGGCAGGTCGTTTGATGCTGGCCACCGGCCCATGCCTTCATTCTTCGAAATTCTGGCCCAGCAACTTCGCGGCTGTTTTGCGCCCGGCGGCCACGTCCACGTTCGGGAACACACCGTGGATGAACAACCGCACCGAACCCAAAAGGCAGAAAAAACCGAGTTTCCATGCCGTCCGGAAGTGTGCAAACCACGACATTCCAATGTCCTGAAGGTGACCCATGGTTGCTCGGCAGACCCTCGTGGTTTCAAGGTTGGGGACGAAAACTCATGTTTGCCACCGAAAAGCGGTGCTCGGTCGGCGTCAACCAAGGCGTTGGAGGGTGATGGCCGAATTCAAGCTCGGAGAACGCGTGCTCGTACCTTACGGAGGTTCAAACGAACGCCCAGCATCAATTTGCGGAACAACGAGAGGCGGACGGGTTGTGTGAACACGTCGCCTGAGCGGCGAACGATTTCGTTGAGGATGGACGTGTACGCATCGGCCATGATCTCGGGTTGGACCCGGGCCCGGGCATCCAAATACGGGAACAGATGAGCAGCGGAGGTCCGGTGGCGCTGAATGACCTCCATGTACTCGGCCATGAAGCCCTTCCATGCCGTGGACTGGGCGATGTCGGTGCGGCTGAGGTCGTCTTGGCTGATGTTGTGGGCGTTCAGCACCTCCAGCGGGAGGTAGACCCGGTTGCGTTCGAGGTCCTCGTTCACGTCGCGCAGGACGTTGATCAGTTGCATCTGGATGCCCAAATCAATGGCGTGCAAGCGAGCAGCCCGGTCTTCGTACCCGTAGATTTCAATCAGAATCAAACCGACCGCTGAGGCGACCTTGAAACAGTACGAACGCAGTTCATCCCAGGTTTGGTGAGCGACGGGGTAGAGGTCGTCCTCCATGCCTTCGAGCACCGTTTCAAAGTCGCTGAGCTTAATCGGGTAGCGCTGGAACACGTCCTGAAGGGCGATGAAGATCGGATGCTCGTCTTCGTCAAGGTGGCCGTCGTTGGCGGCGGCGAGCTTGCCTCGGATGTCCACGAGCGCCATGAGTCGGCGTTGGTGTTCCTCTTCGGGCAGCGTCGGCGTGGCATGTTGATGCACCTCGTCAATGACCGCTTGGCGCGCTTTCGTGGCGGCCAGCAGTTCAGGCGTGGCGTCCACGTGCGGTTCTTCGTCCCCATCCACGATGTCGTCCACCCAGCGGCACAGGGCGTACACGGCGTGAACGGCTTTTCGCTTCTCCATTTGGAGGGCCGAAAACGACGAGTAGAAGGTGGTCGAGGCCTGTCGGCACACCGCTTCGCAATAGGCGTAAGCGTCGGCCAGTGAGGTCGTCACGAAGGTCACCTCAAGCGGATGTGGGACGGCCGCCGGGGGCCTCCTTCGTGGCGTTGGTAAGGGCGGCACGGCCTTGCTTGGAGCGCTTTCGGCTTTCAAACCAGGTGTCAACACCGTTCCAGTCGGGGATGATCCCCAACCCGTCGAGCAGGAGTTTGCTGCTGATGCGAGCGGATTCGTAAATCACCGGCAGGCCCGACCCGGGGTGGGTGCCACCGCCGACGAGGAACAGGTTCTCGATTTCGTCGAATTGGTTCTTGGGACGGCGCCAGAGCATCTGGTCAAGCCCGTGGGCTAGGTTGAACACGGCGCCGCGGTAACAGTGGTCGCCCCAATCTTCGGGGGTGATGGTCATCTCGGTCACAATGTGATCGCGGATGCCTTCAAAGCCCAGTTTTTCTTCGATTTGGTCGAGGATGCGTTCCTTGTAGGCATCCTTGTGTTCTTCCCAGTTGATGTTCTCGTGAACGTGGGACACGGGCACCAAGGCGTACACCGTTGAGCAACCTTCGGGGGCGAGGGTGGGGTCGGTGATGCTGGCGTTCTGCACGTAGACCGATGGGTCGTCCCAGGTGATGCGGTGGTGCTTTTCGATGTCCTCGAGGTTCTTCTCGTAGGTCGCTGAGGCGTAGATTTGGTGGTGGGGCAGGTGCTCGTAGGTCTTGTCAATGCCCAAGTAAAGCATGAACGTCGAGCAGGAATACTTCTTGCCGTCGAGCTTTTTGTTGCTCCACTTCTTGCGCACGCTGTCGGGGAACAACTGGGTCATGCCGTTGGCAAAATCGGCGTTCATGACCACACGGTCGGCCATGAACTCACCCTGAGCGGTGCGCACGCCTTTGATGGTCTTCCCGTCCATGATCACGCCTTCCACGGCCTCGTTCATGCGGAACGTCACACCGAGTTCCTTGGCGATGGCAGCCATCTTTTCGCTGACGCTGCCCAACCCACCGGTGGGGTGGAAGATGCCGTATTCGTACTCCAGGAAGGCCAGCATGGTAAACAAACTGGGGCAGTTGAACGGCGACATGCCGAGGTACTTCGTCTGGAAGGACATGGCGAGCATCAGGCGGTCGTCGTCGAAGAGTTTCATCAGATCGCCAGCGACCGAGCGGTGCGGTCGAAGCACCCCGGCCACGCGCATCGCTCGTTTGGCCAGCAGGTCGGTCGGTCCTTTCCAGGGCTCTTGGAGGCAAGCCTTGGACTTGTTCAACTTGGTTCGGTTGTCCTCCACGTACCGGCGGAAGGCGTTGGCGTTCTTGTCGCCCGAAAGGCCGCGGATGCGCTCGGTCATCACGTCGAGGTCGCTGGTGCAGTCCAATTCACCGCCTTGTCCGAAGATGAGCCGGTAGTTGGTCTCGAGTTTGTTGAGGTTGAGCTCTTCATGGGCATCGCGGCCAATGGCCTGGAAGATGTCCTCGATGACTTCGGGGTAGTGGAAAAAGGTCGGTCCAAGATCGAACTTGAACCCGTCCCGATCGAAGACTTTGTTGCGACCGCCAACGGCGCTCGAGCGTTCGAACACGGTGACGTTAACGCCCGATTTGGCCAAAAGGAGGGCGGATGCGAGTCCGCCGGGTCCGGCTCCAATGATGGCGACGCTGGGTTGCTGGGTGCTGACCATGGCTTCAGGGTCGTATTGAAGCATATAAAGTGCGGTTTTTGTTCATAAAAAATTATGAAAAAATTACACCCATGGGCGAACCAACTTACGCCGTCGTTTTGGTTTGGCCGACGATGGCGTACGGGTCGATCAACACCGAGAATTCATCCAAATACGGGCCCATGGAACTGATGAGGTCCACGTGCGGGTGCCCCTTGAGCACCATGCCGTCCATGTACATCAGCGACCGAATGATCGGAAAAGCCTCTTCGCCGAAGGAACATCCTGCGAGCACCGCTGCCTTGACGGTCTTCATCATCTGTTCCGTGAGCGAAACCTCGCTGACCGAAGTTCCGACAAAACCGTTGTAGAGGGCATCCATGGAGGCGTAGTACGTCGCCAACGTGTCGCCTGTGGGGCGTTCGTCCGCCATGGTCAACATCGCATCGAAGGCGTGGCGAAGTTCGCCTTTAGCGAGGAAGAAAAAGAAACCAAACAGAGCGTTCCGAACGTGGGCAGGGGCGTGACAAATGGCGCCCGTGTCGATGAAATGGAAGTTGCCTTCGTCGTCCATCATCGCGTTCCCAGGGTGGAGGTCGCCATGGAACGTTCCCAATCCAAACATGAAGGCACCGTGGATGCGAAACAGGTCCAGCATGTTGGGCCAATCCAAGGTTTTTGCATCCAAGTGTGCTTCAAGTGTGGGATGAGGGATCTCTTCCATCACCAAGACATGACGGTTGGAGAGTTCCTCCCACATGCGAGGGAAGCGAAGTTTCGGCATGGGGAATTCGTGTTCAACGCTGGCTGCCTTGGACAAGAGGTCAGCGCGCCCTCGGATTTCATTGGTCAAATCCAACTCTCGAAGCGTGTAGTCCTCAATGTGGGCAAGCAGGCCAAGCGGGTTGCCCACCTTGCGCAATTTCGGGTTGAAGAACAAGCCCATGCGAATCCACCGTTGCATGCGCTTGACATCCCGGCGGAACGAACCCTCGAAATCGGACTTGATGAGTTTCACCACGACCTTGGTGCCGTCGTTGAGCGTTGCTCGGTGGATTTGGCCGATGCTGGCCGCTGCGAAGGGCTCAGGGTCAAAGTGATCGAAGTGGTCCAAGAAACCCTGTGGTGCAAAGCGGTCGATCAGCCGCTGTGAATTCTCCTTGGGGATGGTGGCGGCCCGGCTGTACAACTTTTGCAACTCGATGCAGCGGTCGGGGTCGACCAAATCAGGGCGAAGGGCAAAAATTTGGCCCAACTTCACCGCCAGCAAACCCATGGACTGAATCTTGTCGACGTTGACCGGTTTTTTCCCTCGAATTTGACGGAAAAAGCGGATGAACGTCACGAGCTTCAACGGCTCACCTCAGTCGTTCAGCTCGATGGCGTTGAGTTCATGACGATGGATGACGTAGTGCCAGAGGTCATCGGGCGAACCGCTGCCGTCCATGCGCTGAATGACCACGTTGGAGTCCTTCGCGAACCGAGTGGACAGGGCACCCTCAATGATGCCGTCGTCCATTTCCCACATGGGGAGGGCGTCGGGGTCGTCAACAGGTGGATGGTTGAGGCCAACGCTGACGTGGAACTGAGGGTCGACGTGATACTGAAGAAGTCCCAAGCCGGCGTGCTCCCACCAATCCATCATCTCGTCAAGGAACTCGATGTCGTTGTCCAAGGACCGCAATGAAAAGGCGATCTCTTGACCGACACGGCAGCCGATCTGTCGCAGCATGCGCCCGATGTCGATTCCGAGGACCTTGAGGTTCGAGAGCTTGCCTTCGGTCAGTCGCATCCGAGCTTCGTTGACCTCGTTGCCAGCCGCAAAGAACGCATCGGGGTCGAACGGTGTGTCTTCCTCGGGCAATTGGCCGTCGAAGCCGAGGGCGACGGAGACGTTCTTGAGGAACGAACCCTCACCGATGGTCAACCGAAGTGGGTCGTTGATCTGGTTCTCGGTGAACCTGGCTCGGGCCACGTCCAGGTGGACAGCGCCCTCCCAAATCGCGTCGATGAGGTGAAGGTGAGCGCCTGCGAACGGTCCCGACTCAATGATGAGGGCGGCGTCTTCCTTGCCACGCCCGACCGGGTTGTCTTCGATGTTGAGGTATTGAATCACCTCTGCATGGTCTTGAACAAAGCCCAGCGAGTCCAATTCGTCGGAATGTCGAACTTCGATGCTGTCGTGGAGTTGGTCAAAAAACCGGAGCGTTCGTCCGTCGAGGTGCGTGATGATCTGAACGACCACGCCCCTGACCGCGGCGGTGTTGACGGCTTCGAGGGCATCAGGATTCCTGCACAAGTGGAGGATGCCAAATTGACCCAGCAGCAAAATCAGCCGCTCTTCGGCGTCGTTGGCCATTTTCTGAAGCCGGTTGTAGATGTGCCCGCGCTCTTTGAGCACAGCGAAGCGAGGGTCATCGATGTCGCGTCGCCGCTTCTCGTACGATGCATCGGTTTCCGTGATGCCTTTGGACAGCTCATCAAAGCCGTCCACCAAACGGTCAAGTTGCGACTTGCGCGACTGGATGATGTGCTCCATGGCTTCGTTGACGCGGAGGCTTGAGAAGAGCATTGGCCGGTCGGCGGTCGCCGTGACGATGCCCATTTCTTGAAGCCTTGAGAGGCTGTTGTACGCATCGAGGCGCGTGGTGTTGAGTTCCTTGGCCAATTCGGAGGCTTTCATTTTCGGACGGGATCCGAGGATCATGATCGAGCGCACCTCGCGCTCGTTCAATCCCGCCTCCAGCAGGAGTTCGTCCCACATTCAACCGTCCCCCCGAACCACCGAAATGTCGGCGAGGATTTTGGCGACGTGACGACGGGGTCGGAAGAGCCAGTCGTAGACGTACCGGACGGTGTTGTCGGGGGCGATCAGGAAGGAAGATTTGGCGGGAAATTGGCCGAGATGCATGGGGACGTTGAACTTCTGGCCCACGATGCGGTCGGGGTCCGCCAGAAGCGGAAAGGGGAGGTCACCCAGGACCTCACGGAATTTAGCTTGCTCCTCCACCGTTCCGGGGCCGATGCCGACGATGGAACAGCCGGCGGAGGTGAACAAGTCGTGCTGTTCCTTGAAGGTCAGGCATCCGCGCTTGCAGGTGGGGGAATTGTGCCTTGAATAGAAGAACACCACGCGCCACGTGCCGTCAAGGCTTGAACTGTCAAAGATTTCACCGCCTTCCATCGTCAAAGTGAAGGAAGGAGCGAGTTGCCCCACCAAATTACCGTCGGTCACCCAATCACCTCAGGAGGGCAGGATGTGGCCCATCCGCTTGGCTTTGGTCGACATGTAGGATTGGTTGTGGCGGCATTGACCGACCACCAGTGGAATTCGCTGATTGACGTGGATGCCGTGTTCCATGAGCTGGGTTTTCTTTTCGGGGTTGTTGGTCATCAAATGGATGCCTTCGACCCCCATTTGGTCGAGCATATCCGCTGCGATGCCGTAGGTGCGGGCATCGCCGGGGTAGCCAAGCGCTAGGTTGGCGTCAAGGGTGTCGAGGCCAGCGTCTTGGAGTGCATACGCCTGCATTTTAGCGAACAGGCCGATGCCACGTCCCTCCTGGCGGAGGTAAACCACTGCGCCCGAGCCACGCTCGGCGATCGACGCCAACGAAGCTTGCAGTTGCGGCCCGCAATCGCATCGAAGTGAGCCAAAGGCGTCGCCCGTCAGGCACTCGGAGTGAATGCGCACCATGGGGTGGTGGCTGGTGAGGTCACCCATGTACACCACGCAATGCTCTTTCCCGGTGGCGTCGTCGACGAAGGCCCGAATGCGGAACTCGCCGTGAACGGTGGGGAGCATGGCATCGGCTTCAGGGGCATGTGTTGTTGAAACGGTTGACCCCTTCAGCATGTTATATAATCCGCTGAATTCCTATATGAACTCTCGTCTTTTCCTTCAGGGGGGACAAACCCCACTTGATATACTGAAGCGACGAAATCCGACTCATGGCCAGCCTGCACTGCGACCTTGGCGTTGCCGCTCGTGCGGTTCGTCATGACCGCATGTTGGTGGTGCAAGAAGCACGTGGGCGCTTCAAAGGCCACTGGGGCCTGCCAAAAGGCCGAGTTGATCAGGGTGAATCGGTGGAATTCGCAGTCCTCCGGGAGTTGAAGGAGGAAACGGGCTATGAGGGGTCGGTCTTGGGGCTCTCTGGCGTGCGAACCACGCTGCGAAACGGTGTCCCGGGCGTCTTCATGTGCTTTGATGTGGCCGTGAACGATGCGCCAACCGCCGGCCACGACGATGAAATCAGCAACGTGCGATGGGTCACGCTCGATGAGGTGGCCCAATTGGACTGGGTGTCCGAAACCATGCGTCAGTTGGCCATCGATGCATTGGTGCGGCCCAGCGTTCTGCACGGCCGCACCAACTTGACGCCAAGGGAGATCCCCTACGTCGTTTACTCCTCGGCCAACGCACATCCATCTTCTGGAGGTGCAAGCCAATGATTCCTGCCTCACGGTTGCGCGTGCACGGCACCCTGAACGAAGCCGGTGAGTATGTCCTTTACTGGATGACGTCGGCCCGACGACCGACATGGAACCACGGGTTGGATCACGCCATCGATTTGGCTCGAGAGCACGATGTGCCGCTCGTGGTGATCGAGAGCCTCGCCCTTCAACACAAATGGGCCAACGATCGCATCTCCACGTTCGTGCTGCAAGGCATGATCGACAACCGGGAGGCGTTTTTGGGCTCCTACGTCACCTACATCCCGTACGTCGAAACCAAACGAAAGGAGGCGTCGGGTTTGCTGAAGGGTTGGTTGAAGCGTGCCAAAGCCTGCGTGATCGATGATTTTCCCACCTATTACCCACTCCATGTGCTCAACACGGCCCTGACCATCAAACCCTGTGAAATTCACGCCGTCGATTCCAACGGCTTCATGGCCATGCGCGCTCAAGGGCGCGATTTCAAAACGGCCCACTCCCTTCGGCGCCACCTTCACAAAACCATCACCGAGCACATGCACGAATTCCCCCACGCCAGGCCGCTGGAGCGCGCTGAGGGTTTGGCCATGCTGGCCAACAGCACGGTCGCCGAAATCTTCGAGGCAACGAACACCCCCATGACACCCTACGAATTTCTGTGGCGTGTCGGCGAAGGCGGGGACATCGGCCGAGATGCGTTGTCCACGCTGGCCATCGACCACACCGTTCATCCGGTGGTGAGCAAGAAAGGAGGGCACCTCGAAGCCAAGCGCCGTTGGCGTGAGTTCTTCAAGGAACGCCTCACGGTGTACCACGAAGCTCGCAACGAACCCGAACGGGAAGGCGCAAGCGGGCTCTCGCCTTGGCTTCATTTTGGCCACATCAGCATCCACCGCATCCTGCATGACGTCTTCGAAGCGCACGGTTGGGACGTAACGCTCGCCAACCCACCGCACAACGGGCGACGGGAGGGTTGGTGGGGTTTGCCTCAACCCGTGGAAGCGTTTCTCGACCAAATCATCACCTGGCGCGACATCGGATTCATCCATTGCGCCATGGTGGACAACCACACCTCGTACGAATCCCTTCCCGATTGGGCCAAAGAAACGCTTGATGAACACCGGTCCGATCCACGGCCAGCCGTTTACACGCTGGAGGAACTTGAACTAGCCAAGACGCACGACGACTTGTGGAACGCCGCCCAAACCCAACTCCTCCAGGACGGCATGATTCAGAATTACCTGCGGATGCTGTGGGGCAAGAAAATTCTGGAATGGTCACCGGACCCCGAAACGGCCATGGCGTGGATGATTGCCCTCAACGACCGATGGGCGTTGGATGGCCGAGACCCCAACTCCTACACCGGTGTGGGTTGGGTCATGGGGAAGTTTGACCGTGGCTGGACCGAACGGGCCGTTTACGGTAAGGTTCGGTGCATGACCACCCCCTCGACTAAACGCAAGTACCGAACGTCTGGATACATCGAACGCTACCGCACACCGGTTCGTGTTCAATCGTTGCTCGGCTCTGGTCCAATCTTCTACGCCACGCATCAATGAGGAATCACCATGCCCACCTATGCACACACCGCAGAATACGCCCACCCGGTCAGCGCCGTTTGGTCGTGGTACGACAGCCCCGGCGCCTTTCGACGCATCATGCCCGAGTGGGAGGGCATCACGCCCGTTCAGGCCGGTGCGCTGATGGACGGAGAGCGCACGAAATTCAAGGTCAGCATCGGCCCCATCAAACGCATGTGGGTGGCCCGCCACCACGGGGTGGTTTCGGGCAAGGTGTTCAACGATGTCATGGAAAAGGGGCCATTCGGCGCGTGGGACCATGAGCACAAGTTCGTGGCCAAAACCGACAGCACATCGTCGATTGAAGACACGA
>Ga0255777_10002441_pt1 | contig 16546 bp, 13 predicted proteins | sample 101ome_15_FD_179975 | JGI IMG/M metagenome (GOLD analysis project Ga0255777, IMG submission 179975) | Coastal salt marsh microbial communities from the Groves Creek Marsh, Skidaway Island, Georgia - 101402AT metaG (version 2) | ecosystem: Environmental > Aquatic > Marine > Intertidal zone >... | reverse complement strand
ATTCTGGTGGAGACTTGGTTTTCGATTATTTAGATAATATATCTACATCTAGACCAATTCCAACCGCGTATGCTAGTGAATTAGTAGAAGGAGGTAGTTATGAAAATCCAATTGTTTTAACTTCCAGTAGTGAAGATTATGATGAAGAAGATGAAGAAGAAGATGAAGATGAAGAAGAAGATGAAGAAGAAGAAGATGAAGAAGAAGATGATGAAGAAGAAGATGATGAAGAAGAAGAAGATGAAGAAGAAGATGAAGATGATGAAGATGATGAAGATGATGAAGAAGAAATACCACACAACAATGAAACAACTGCCGACGCAGAGACATTGATGAATCTAAGACGCAGTTCTCGTGGTAAAAACAAAACGGATTAAATTACAATTACAAATTTCACAAATGATTTAAAGTGTATAATATAATAATTATATTAAAATAATTATTATATGATTTTGGTAATAGTAGAATCACCTGCAAAGTGTAAAAAAATAGAATCTTATTTGGGAGTAGGTTATAAGTGTATAGCGAGTTATGGGCATATTCGAGAAATGGATGGATTAAAGTCTATTGATATTGGAAATACATTTCAACCTACCTATCGCTCTATGCTTTCAAAGAAAAAGTATATTAATAGTTTAAGAACCAATATTCAAAAGGCGAGTGAGGTAATATTGGCGACAGATGACGATAGGGAAGGAGAAGCTATTGCGTGGCATATATGTATGCTTTTTAATTTATCTATACAGTGCACTAAGCGGATCATATTTCATGAAATAACCAAACCAGCCATCAAAAAAGCACTGGACAATCCCACGCATTTAAATATAAATAAAATATATTCGCAACAATCGCGCCAAGTATTGGATTTGTTGGTTGGATTTAAGGTTTCTCCTGTGTTATGGAAAAACATCTCCGGTAAAAGTGGATTGTCTGCGGGTAGGTGTCAAACAAGTGCTTTGCGACTTGTATATGATAATTATAAAGAAATATCAAATAAAACGGGTAAATGTGTATACAATACAGTTGCCGATTTTAATTTAATAAACACATCTCTCCCTTTTGAGTTAAATAAACAGTTTAAGTCAGAGGAGAATGTAAATAAGTTTCTGGAGAAAAGTAAATCGTTTAAACATGAGTTACTTGATAAAAATGAGAAAAAGGTATTTAAACAGCCGCCCAAACCACTAACAACTAGTAAACTTCAGCAAAAAGCCAGCAATGATTTGGGATTTAGCCCAAAAGTGACAATGTCATGTGCACAACGATTGTATGAAAATGGTTATATTACTTATATGAGAACGGATTCATTGAAATATAGTAATGAATTTATAAAATCCGCAAAAAACCACATTCACGATAAATACGGTGAAAAATACATATCAAAAACCATATTTAGTTTAGCAAATAAAAGCCATGCAAATGACGCAAAACAAGCGGATAGTAGTAAAAATAAAAAACCCACGAAAAACGCAAAAAATGATTTAGCACAAGAAGCGCACGAAGCCATACGACCGACTAGTGTAGAGCGAACATCTCTCCCCATAAATGGAAAAATAACAAACAAAGAACTCCGTCTTTATTTATTAATTTATAAAAACGCGTTGGCATCATGTATGTCCCCTGCCATATACGATAAATTAACCATTTCAATCGTGGCTCCTATTAAAACAAAATACACACACATCACAGAGAAGGTGGTATTTGACGGTTGGTGTGCCGTATATGGGGTTGAAACACGCAACGAAAATTATGAAATGTTAAACCGACTTGATATGTCGTCATCCGATGAAATAAAGTATGAAAAAATCAGTAGTAATATGAAGATGGTCGATTTAAAGCCGCATTATACTGAATCTAAATTAATCCAGTTACTAGAAACAAAAGGTATTGGTCGTCCCAGCACATATTCCTCTATTATCAGTAGAATACAAGATAAAAAGTATGTAAATAAAGAAGATGTTCCCGGTGTTAAAATAAAATGCAGCAATTATGTGTTAGAAGGGGGTAATATAAGTAAAAAAATAGAAGAAAACGAGTTTGGTTCTGAAAAAGGTAAATTAGTATTGCAATCTACGGGCTTGTTTGTGATTGAATTTTTAATAAAACACTTTAATGAATTATTTGAATATGATTATACCCGCAATATGGAGACAGAATTAGATAAAATAGCGAATGGCGACATGACATTATTGGAGTTGTGTAAAACATGTAATAATACCATTGATACTTCTATTAAAAATATAAAAAAACAAGATAAACCAATTGTAAAAATAGACAAGTATCATACTTATACGATTGGTAAATATGGACCAGTAATAAAACATACCGATGATGATGGTGTGATATCATTTAAGCAAATAAATAAAAATCTAAAAATTGATTTAAATAAACTTAAGAATGGAGAATACAAATTAAGTGAATTAATCGGCATGGATAATCATCAAAATAACAACCGCGATTTAGGAGAGCACAACGGTAGTGAAGTTGTATTGAAAAATGGTAAATTTGGCATGTATGTAACCATCGATGGCAAAAACACATCTTTAAAATACATTAATAAAGATATGGATGATATTACATTGGAAGATGTGGTTGAATACATTAATAAAAAAGGTAAACAAGAATCAAATATAATCAAGCGATTAAATGACGATATGAGTATACGCAAGGGAAGATACGGTCCATATGTAACAATTGATGGCAAAAATATACCTATTAAGTATATTAATAAAGATATGGATGATATTACATTGGAAGATGTTGTTGAATACATTAATAAAAAAGGTAAACAAGAATCAAATATAATCAAGCGATTAAATGACGATATGAGTATACGCAAGGGAAGATACGGGCCGTATGTGTATTACAAAACAAACACTATGAACCGTCCAAAATTTATATCTATGAAAGGAGTTGCAGAAGAAGAAATAACGGTTTCATGGGTGGAAGCGCGATTAAATGATTGAATTATGTAAACATCATAACACAATTTAACACATCAAATCATAATAAATAAAAAATCATAAATTTTACGATTTTTTATTTTTTTCACTATTTTTTCACTATCTTTTCACTATATATTTTTATTGTTTTACTGAAGCTGTAGATTTGAAAATGATTCATATAACCAAGGCAAATTATCTGCTGCAGGTTTACTAACCATTGTCAGCGCACCTAATACATAAAATACAGCCAGTGATTGTGATTGCCTATCTACTCCAGCACTAATAAACTTAGAAACAACTTTCAAAATGGAACTTTTAATATGTTCAATATCTCGTGTATATAAATGTCTATCTGGGCGAAATGGACTGCCTAATGATGTGGGAAATATTTTATTTTTGGTTTCAGTTGATAATTGTGCTCTGTAGTTCCATATATCAATTAATTCATTTAAAAAACGCACCAGCTTACTTCCTCGCAAATCCATTAACCATTTACTATCGGTAATAAATCCAAATGTGTCAATTGTTTGAAATAGTTCAATTGCTTTAAACATATTATCTTTTTTTAAACTAAGTTCGTATTCTTCGTTGTTTAAATCAACACTAACCTTTAATTTATTTATTTTTGAATATTTAATTATATTAAATACCCTTTTGTGTACTCCGGGTGGAAACGGTTGTCTATTAAACGGATTTAATATTGTTTTCATGTGTTGCTGTATATTTTTTCTATGTCGTTTTGCATATTCAAATTGCTCTTTAAATAAGTTATACAACGAACAAATGTCGAAACTGTAAACATGTTTCTCTCCCGATTCGATACATATTATTTGTGCCATTTTTAACTGATTGATTGGTTCCAATGTTAAAAAGTCAATGTCGTTAATTGCGTGTTTTAATAAATGTAATTTCTTCATTTTAAACAATCGTTTAACCATCATCATCCTAAAACGGCTTTGTATTTTTACCGCATAATAAGAAAGTCGCATATTATTATAAAGTCGTTTTATTAATTCTGATTTATTTCCATTTACTTTATATCCATAATGTTTGCACATCGTTTTCAATTGCGATACATTGTAATTGTATTTTAATACATCATTGTATTCATCATTTCCAAGAATGTAAAAATTATCTGCACTTACTTTGCGCTTTTTTTTATTGGGTATGGATATGTTTTTTATATCTTTATAATAATGGTGTTCGATATATCTTTTAGGAGATGTAGTAATCAGCAACTTATTATTATCTAAATCAGTATTAATCATTAATTTAAACATTGTATATATATTTATACTATTTTTATAATTATTAATGTTTGGGTTTGCTTTCTTGAAATCAGTTGTTGTTATAGTTTGCGTGATGTTAAGTAATTTAAAAGTTATTAAAGTTATTTAAAACTATCATTATCGATAACATAAGATATTATGATAAAACATAAATCAAGGAATATTTTAAACATAGTATATAATTTGTTATCAATAGGTAGTTTATGTAGTTTATTTATTTATAATTGTAGTGGTATGGAATATAGTAGTTGTAATAAATTGTGGGGAGTGACACAAGATGCGAATGGTAAGATGTTGTATAAAGTAGGGATGTATATGTGTATTGATGATCCTTATAAAATATATAAAAATATGCAGTCTATTTCAGGTGCTACCATGGGCGATTCAATCTCGACGATTCCATCTATTACAACAAATAACATTAGTGATTTATTGAATGCGACAAACATCTCTCCCATATCCAATGAAAATTTAACTAAAGATGTTGGTTTAAATGAGAGTCAGAGTATTATTAATAAAGAAAATTATACCACAGATACAACGACTACCACAAGATATTATGCGAAAACAACTACACAGGTTCCATCACACACAACACCAGCGCCATCACAAACAACATCGGCACCATCACAAACAACGCCGACGCCATCACAAACAACAACGCATGCATCAACCAATATAAAGCCATATAATAGTAAAGAATTGAACAGTGAAAATTATACAGATGGTGAAAATAATACTAATGTTAATCTTAATAGTTTGCGGTCTACAAAAAATGTTTCTGAAAACAATACAAACGACATTTTAATTATTGTATTGATTATTGTGTGTGTTTGTATAGTAAATGTTGTGGGGTGTTCATATTTGTATTTAAGATATAAGAAGGTAAGACATTTAAATAGCAAGGTAGAACACGAAAATGCCGATCTTCCATTACCCCCGCCTCCCCCTACTATAAATAAAGTTCAATCATCAAAAAACAAATCAAAACTACAACGCGGGGCTAATATGATCCTTCCTAAAAAAACAATAGACACTCATTTAAGAGTGGATACAAGTAAACAATCAAGAGAGTTAAAATTAAATCATAAAGCACTTACGCCAAATACGCGTAAAATATTCGATACTTCAGTTGTTTCGATGCAGTCGTGGTATGAAGATACATTTAAAACCGAATTAGGTTATAATAGTAAAGATATTCCAAAACCTCCGTCCAAACTCGTAGAAACGATGAAGCCACCACAGCATGCTACTGTATCTTATAAAAATGGCGATTTTAAGTTGAAAAACAATGTAAAACGATTAATTCACAAAAAAGAGCAGGAAATCAAGAAGTTTAACAAAAACGGAACGCATTTTGCTCAATGATTTATATATAGTTATTTTGTATAATTGGTATTCTTATATAAAATAACCTCCTATTTAATGCCCCAACCCGAGAATCCAGAAAATCGCAATAAATATATAAAATTGATTTAAATAAAAGATTATGTAATATATCATAAAATAATCATGAGTTCAGTAAGTTATCTAATCACCAAAGCTAAATCTTTCAACGCCGATGCCGTCAATTACAAGGCACCCGTTACTAATAAGCGTGGAGGCAAAAGTGTTCAACTAGTGTTGTCTGGACAACCAATTGTGTTGCAAGTTCCTTTGATGTTGACTTGGGGTGTAAATGAGCGTGTGGACGAACAAAGTGGTCGTGTTACATATGATATGGCATTGGATTTTAGAAATGAAACTAAATCGGTAAATTTGTTTAAAGATGCTATGACAGCATTTGAAAATAAGATTAAAGATGACTGTATTAAGAACAGTAAGGAATGGTTTGGTAAAAGTAAGATGAGTCGTGAATTGGTCGATAATCTTATGTATCCTATCTTGAAGTATCCTAAGTTGAAGGATGGAGATGGTAATTATACGGATGAGTCGGATTACAGTCGTTCTCCTACTTTAAAGGTTAAGATTCCATTTTGGGAAGGTCGATTTAATGTGGAATTGTATAATTACGATGACAAAACACCATTGTATATGCCTCCTAAAAGAGATGAGGAATCCACTAGTAGTCCTGTGGAATGTATTCCAAAGGCATCGCATGTAAATGGTTTGATTGCTTGTCAAGGTATTTGGTTTGCGGGTGGTCGTTGTGGTGTGACTTGGAAATTGGTTCAAGCGTGTGTAAGACCACCAGCAAGACTATTGGGAACTTCTACTTGTCATATTGAAGATGATAGTGATGATGAAGAAATGGATAAAAACTTGGCAGAAAAAGAAGCACAAGATGATACTACAAATCACGACGATGAAGATGAAGATGAAGATGACGGACCAGGTCCTTCATTTAAAGAATCAGATGAAGAAGAAGAAGAACAGGAAGAAGAAGTAAAGCCAGTTAAAAAGAAAAAGGTTGTAAGACGCAAGAAACAATAAATCAATTAACTACAGCATTATCATAAAAACAATTAAACATATAAACAATTAAACAACTAAACAATTAAACAACTATAAAAACAGGAAATTACTATAAAAATTAAAATACATAAAATATATATAATTTTTTATGTATTTTTTAATCAGTAATGGTTAATTCTATAATGACATGACCGCGTTGCTTGTTGTCATATAAATTGTGTTTATTTGGTATTATTTTGCCTCTATTTTTAAAAACAATGAATTGAGGTTGTTTGGTAATCTTTACATCACTTGATTGTATTTTAAACAAACTATCAGCAATATTTAATTCGTCATACCCGTCTTTAAATAACTTCATGATAGATGACTTATGTTTAATAATAATATCATTGTTTCTAGTAATGGTCGTGTTATCATCAATATCTGGTATATTTTTAACGATCATATCATCTATTACAATTTCTTCATGCCACAATGGTATATAATGAGTATCCGTATCCGTTTCCAATTTATAAATATTATCATGCAGTAAGTCATGTAAAGAAGGGTTCAGTAAAATAACATTATTATTTTTTATTTTATTTTGCATAATCTTCTCGAAAAGGCGCAGATGGTCTTTATTTAAATTAGATAAATATGAATATTGGGAGAGAAACGCATAAATAGAGCGACACTTTTCAATATCTAATTGTTGAAACAATTTAATAGAATAAGAACTACATCCTTGTATAATCGACTTCAATGTGGTTTTAATTGTTATGGGATCGAAATTCTCAAACCCTTTCTGTGTTTTCATAATATATTCTACAAAATGCACAAGCATCGTTTCGTATGTTTCATATATATCGCTGTGTTTACTGTCATCGGGTCCATCGTCATTACTACCGCCATTATTGCCATCACAGTCATTTTTATTTTTCCTTAAAAAATCATAACTTTCCTTTATTTTTTTAAAAGTTTCCGAATCACCTCCTTTGTCTGGATGATGTCGTAATGCTTGTTTGTAATAAGCGCGTTTTATTATATCATCTGTAAGAGGCAAACTATTTCCTATATCCAAATATTTACGAGCCGTCCAAATTTCCATTATTTATGGTAGTATATAATATATAAAAAATTCTTTCTAAATGGAAAATAGGTCTATAATTATTATTATATTGTGAAAAAAAATGATATATGTCGTATAATAATGGTTCAACATTATTGCTATTTAGTTTGTTATTATCAATAAAATAGTTAAGTGTGTAAAAAATAAACACATAAATGTCAATGTTGTAAATTAATAAGTTATAAAGCAAGTCCCTAAGACTTCCAAATGCCAAGTCGTGTTTATTTTCAATTACATCGATTAAATTATGAATGTGTTTTTCATGGATTTTGTCTAACTTACTTGTATTGTATAAAATATTATTTATGTTTGTAATACCATTTGTATTTTTTAAAGTGTCTTCCAGCATGATTTTATTTATCTTGTATTTTTTTGTTTTGTGGGTATGCGATTTAACGCACTGTAAATAAGATGTTTTGGTAGGTCTCGCTAAGTTTATTAACTGGCATCTAGAAAGTATATTATCTGGAATAAAACTGATATGCTCTGTAGTAATAACATACTGTATTTTTACCTTTTTATGTATTAAGTTTTGCATATAAGTAAAAAAGATATCTAACAACTCTGAGTGTATTTTATGGAAATTTTTACATAATATAATACCAAATTTAGACTTTCTTGAACTGATAATCTCTACAATATGGTAAAACAAGTTGTTAAATAATACTTTGGAATTACAGCCTAATAATTCCATGTCGATTTCAAAATGGACATCACTGATTTTATATAAATATTCTTTTTTGTTTTGAAACAAGTATGTCATCTTTTTCTCATATTTGCATTTTGTAGGACTGTATTCTTTTATATATTTTAAAGCCTGTGAATATTTACCTATACCAGGTGGTCCATAAAAAACAAGATGCTCATTTATAAAATTCTCTTTTTTAATATGCTTATGTAAATCAAAGTTGTCGACTTGTTTAATATAATCATTAAATTTATTATTCATAACTATAATTATTTAATAAATCCTTTTTAAACTTAAATAGATAGTTAAGTTTAAATATATTGTTAATAATGGAAACTCACGCATTTGAAAGTGAAACTGAAAATAAAAGTAACAATCTCACGACAGCAGAAAACGAAACTGTCGAAACATTAAGCATGATTATTGAAAACATACCCGCTATTAAAAATATTAAAACCAAATTAGAAACTATAAAAAACGACCAACCAAATTTATACAAGTTATGGAAGTTAAACATATATCAAAATGAAGTTAAGTTAATAAAGTCTCTTGTGGATTGTAATGCGATGTTGGAAAAAGTAAATACATTAACCACGCCGCTTAGTTTGGCGGATATCCAAACATTTGTTATATTAAATAAGTGCGGGTATAATCTGTAATAGACATCCGCGATTGGTTGTGTAAACACAAATATACAACCGTAATTATGTAAACGCAAATATGTAAATACAACTATAATATATCATAAACAATTATTATTTAAAACTACACCTGATAATTATGTATGTATTTAACTATTCCCAGTAATAAGTTTGAAATTAACAATATAATCATAAGTGACAAATCAAAAAATAATGTAATAGAAAATAGTTTTTTTTACCGTATATACTATTCAAATCATTTTGTATCTATGAATGGTATTTATATTAAATTTAACTTGTATGATTTAGGCATAGAAGAGTATTATAACAAAATCAAGTGCAATTTTTCAAGATATGACGAAAAAAACAAACAAATAATAAATAAATTAGTGGAAATAGAGCATGAAATACTGAAAAATTATATTCAGCTAACTCAAAACCCTGTTTATACTATTAGAGAGCAATTGGTGAATTATTATATTAAATTGTTTCATAAAGACAGTAATAAACTAACCGGAAATTTAGCTAAACTGTCTGTAGTATTGAAAATATCTGGAATATGGTTGACTAATAAGGAACACGGATTAACATTTCGTTTTATCATATTAGACAAATAAGTATAAATTAGTATACATATAAATTAAGCATACAAGCATACAAGCATACAAGCATACAAGCATACAAGCATACAAGCATAAATATAAATAAATTAGTAGATATATTAATTTATTTATAACTATAATTACTATTAATTATATTAGGTATTATTTTACAATTGCTTTAATGTTTACTTATAACTATATTTGTCCACTTTTTTTTTATCAATATCGGTTTTAATGTCATATATTAAAAAGGCTGTAAATAACCCCATACCAATTACAATTTCAGGGAATATTCCAGTGTCCATAAAATTTTTAGATATAGTTAATGTGGTTTGTATTGCCAAAGATAAAATCGTAATCATATTTTTTGTTTTAAAATTCATAGGTACACTGATGCTAGTAAACATACTTGGCGAACTAGAAACAATTAACAAGTAAAAAGCGATTTGTCCGATAACAGCAAAAATGTCAAATGTATTGTAAATTGATGAAAACACATTTTTAATTGTAGGCCAAGTGCCAATCGATTCATCAATGGCTTTTGCTATACCTTTAGCAATTTTAAATAAACTTCCTAGTAAAACAATACCAGATATTGCGCCCAAGGCTATTATTAATGGAACCAACATATTATCCATTTTAAATCCAATTGTAATTATAGTTGCGGTAATAACTATGTTAAAAAATATCAAAGCAGCACCGAATTTGTTCATTATATATATTTATATATATTTATAATAATTATTTATGAATTTATGAATTTATGAATTTATGAATTTATGAATAATTATTTGTGGATGTTGTAGTAGGAAATAAGGAAATACGGAAAATAAATTAAATAAATATTATATATAATACAATTATAATGATGCATCCAATTATAAAACCAGCAAACAATTATGTAATGCATAAAGAAGTAATATCGATACATGGAGTAGATAAAGATAAGTCAAAGTGGCCGAAAAACAACGAGTTTGAAATATCTCTCCCTTATCCACTTCAAAATGTAAGTTATATTAAGTTAAAAGATGTGACTCTCCCCAATTTTCTACATAATATTAGTGAACGAAAGCAAAACTCTAAAATAAGAGTACAATACGCCAATCCTATATTTGGCACTGCGATGGATATTAATCATCATGCCGGTGATGTAACAGAAACAATTACAGTTCCAGATGGTTATTATACACCGGTGAAACTTGCCAATATGCTGCAAAATCTTTTAAATAGAACCATGTATAATCAATTTGATTTTGAACCTTTTAAAGTAAAATACGACATTATAACCAATAAAATACTAGTCGGCGTTACTGAAGGGGAATTTAAGTTATTATTAACATACGAGCATGAATACAATGATGAGTTGAAATGTATATATAAGCCTAAATTTAATAATTATATGGATTGGGGATTAGGGTGTATTTTAGGGTATGAAAAACAGGATTATACTAGCACTACTTTTAATGTAGCGACGGCAGATAGTTATACACAATTAAAAACAGGATTGACGCTTCCGCATGAAACAACTGCTTGGTTGATTCCATCTAAACAACATAACAGTGCTAAAACAACGGTTGCGTATTTAGAATCTCCACACGCGGTTAATACTACAAAATACGATTCAATGTATATTGAATTAGACAAGCATAATTACATAAGTGAAATCCAACCTTATTCGGATAATACTAATGCCAGTTTTAATAATGATTTGGTATTTAAAAACAATAGTGCTTTTGCTAAACTATCTTTGGTGAAAAATAATGTGTTGCAGGCTTCTATTGTGGCCGATCAGTTGTTTCATATGTTATCATTTACTCAAAATGAAATAACTAGTAATTCGCATAATTATAATCCACCTATTAAATCATTAAATAAATTAAAATTTAAGTTTAGACATCATGATGGGACGATGGCTGAATTTGACAAAGCATCTCCGTCTCTTACTTTGGAAATTGGGTGTTTATTAGATGAACAACCCCAACATGGAACAATCCGTAGGCAATTTTAAGTAAAATTACCCTAAATTTTCAAATTATAAACGAATTACCCTTTTAAAAATAAAAATAATATATATTTTGTAAAATCAACTTAAAAAGAAGTGGTAATAATAGATTATAAGATGCCAAAAGTATCAAAGAAAGCAAAGACTACTGAATCTGCCCCTGCTGCACCCTCTACTCCCGCTCCTGCCCCTGTGGAAGTTCAATCTACTGAACAAGTAGAAGTTCAATCTCTTACCGACCAATTTAATGATTTGTTGGGACAATTGTCGACTCTACGAACCCAACTTACTAGTGTAACTAGTCAAGTTCGTGTATTGGCCAAGCGTTCTGATCGCGAATTGAAGCAAGCCCAAAAGGCCAGCAAAAAGAAGCGCAAGGCTGGAAACAAGGAACCAAGTGGTTTTACCAAGCCCGCAAAGATTAGTTCTGAACTAGCTGCTTTTCTAGGAAAGGCCGAAGGAACTGAAATGGCACGAACTGAAGTGACTAAGGAACTACAAAAGTATATTCTTAGCCACAAGCTTCAAGACCCATCCAACCGTCGCAATATCAACGCCGATAAAAAGTTGCGACAACTTCTAGGAATGAAGAAGTCGGATAGTTTGACTTATTTCAACCTTCAAAAGTGGATGAAGCCTCACTTCAAGACTGCCACTCAGGTAGCTTAATTTACATATAATATGTAAAACCTTTGAATGTTTAAAATGCAGAGTATTTAATAAATCAAATTTATATATTTTATAAAATTGATTTAAAAACACCACACAACACCACACAACACAAAATTGACATCAAATTGGTACTTAGTTAAAACTCATAACAAACTATCTAACAAATTATCTAACAAACTATCTAACAAACTATCTAACAACATGAGCGTAAAAATTTATCGATGTGATGTTGATGGATGTGAAAAAAAGTTTAAACGAAACGGCACTTTAAAACAGCACAAAGCAGATGTTCATGATATAAATGTAAAATGGTATCGTTGTGATGTTGATGGATGTAACGAAAGGTTTAAACGAAAAGGCAATTTAAAACGGCACAAAGCAAATGTTCATGATATAAATGTAAAATGGTATCGTTGTGATGTTGATGGATGTAATGAAAGGTTTAAAGAAAATAGAACTTTAAAACAGCACAAAGCAAATGTTCATGATATAAATGTAAAATGGTATCGTTGTGATGTTGATGGATGTAATGAAAGGTTTAAACAAAACAGCGCTTTAAAAACGCACAAAGCAGATGTTCATGATATAAATGTAAAATGGTTTCGTTGTGATGTTGATGGATGTAATGAAAGGTTTAAACGAAACGGCACTTTAAAACAGCACAAAGCAGATGTTCATGATATAAATGTAAAATGGTTTCATTGTGATGTTGATGGATGTAATGAAAAGTTTAAAAAAAATAGCACTTTAAAACAGCACAAAGCAGATGTTCATGATATAAATGTAAAATGGTATCGTTGTGATGTTGATGGATGTAATGAAAAGTTTAAAAAAAATAGCGCTTTAAAAACGCACAAAGCATTTGTTCATGATATAAATGTAAAATGGTATCGTTGTGATGTTGATGGATGTAATGAAAGGTTTAAACAAAAAGGCGCTTTAAAAACGCACAAAGCATTTGTTCATGATATAAATGTAAAATGGTTTCATTGTGATGTTGATGGATGTAATGAAAAGTTTAAACAAAACGGCACTTTAAAACAGCACAAAGCAGATGTTCATGATATAAATGTAAAATGGTTTCATTGTGATGTTGATGGATGTAATGAAAAGTTTAAAAAAAACGGCCATTTAAAACGGCACAAAGAATTTGTCCATGATATAGGTATACACAAATGTGGGTTTTGTTATTTCAATAGAAATTCACACATATCATATACAGATCATACAGGAAATCATAAGATATGTCGTAAATGTTATAAAAAAGCAACGGGTAAAGAGTCAAGAATAGAACATATATGGAGTGATTATATTGATAAAGAATTAGGAACTGAATTCTTATCTTCAAATGATAAGAGTTTAAAATCAAATGGAGGTTGTTCTTCATACAGACCAGATAAATTATATATTGGTATAGAGAAAGTAGAAATAGATGAATGTGATGAAAAGCAGCATAAGGCAAAAAATGGAAATTATTCTTGTGATGAAAAAAGAATTAGTGATATGTATGATGAATTTGATGGAAAATGTTTAGTAGTTACTAGATGGAACCCTGACAACTATAAAGTTCCATCTGGATACACAAAAAAAAAATACAACAACGATTAGATTTATTTATTAAATTAAAAAGAAAACTTAGGAAAAAAAAACATACAGATAAAATTCATATTTATTACATGTTTTATGATATGGATAGTCCTAGAATTTCACAAAGATTACCGCATACAATGATTTATGATGAAACAGATATAGATAAAATTTAATGATGTTCTGCAACCGCAATAGTGAAGACAATGTAAAGTGAAATCTAAATACTCCTGACACATGGTTAAAATCAAAAGTTTGAAACTTTCAAATATATAATAAAAAAATATAAATATTATAGTTTTTATATCAATCTCTAATTTAACAATCTGCGACAACCATCACATCATTAATATGATTCAACCGCTGGAGGATATATAAAATTATCTTGTTCCAGTATTTCGTGTAGTGTATTGTTGTCATTTTGACTTGATATAATATCGGTTTCATTAAATGTATCATTTAAGTTAATGGTATATAAATCATGAATCGCATTTAGTTCACTAATGGTTGCTTTTGTCATAAATTCACTATACTTAACATATTCTATAAAACTGCTTGCTCGATGAGTAGATGCAGATTGTTTGTATTGTTTGTATAGTTTATAATAGTCAAATACGGTTTTAGATGAATGATTGTAATCATTACTTGATAAAATACACATCCATTTAAAATCTTCAAAACCCATTCCTAAGTATTTCAATATTAAATCTAAATTATACTGCAGACAAGTTTCGTTTACAATATCAAGATTTCTATACACATATTTAGAGTTATAAACAAACATATCCATATCATCTGACATACACCCATCTTTGTATAATGTATTTACTAGCTCACCACATACCGCATCTGCTTCTTTTGGTGCGATATAGTATTTCATACCATAACTAACCAACAACTTTTTCACATTTTCAATATCCGTTTTTTTTATTTTTGTAAATGACTTTTTCAATTCAATCAACTGATTTTTGTTTGTTTTTATATATTTATCAGTGGAATTATCGATGATGTCGTAATACTTTTTTTTGGCAACATACCGTTGTTCATTTCTATCACGAATTGTTTGTAACTTTATCTTATCGGGCTCTCCATCAAATACAAATATGGCGTCAATATTGTAATGTTTAAAGATACTGCATAACTTATATATATTTGTTAATAACATGTCTTGTGACTTGTATTTATACAAATATATACTTATATCGATCACAATAGAGCGGTTTTTCAATTCGTTTAATGATACGATATTTACTGCACGCAATGCGTAGCGTTTCAATAGTTTATTTAATAGTTTGATACCCATATTCGTTCTTATTAGTTTGCCTTGGTTTAAATTAAATATAATAGTATAATTATTATATTTAATTAATTTCAATTTAATAGTTATTAAGTTATTAAACGCCATTAATGGTCATCAACATTGTATTTAACATTTTTTTAAAAGCAGGATTTGATTTGTCGACTTTATCATAAAAAACCTTATATTTTTTTAACACATTTACAATCAATTTTTTATCATGGAAATCTTCTATTAACTTTAAAAATCGTTTAATGGTTTGGGGTGTTTTGTCGAAATTTAACAGTGAAGCATTGTTTTGTTTAAAAAACCTAATGGTATCGTTATTGTAAAATAATAGCACCCCTTTGATAATGTAATAACACAGCGCATTTGTTTTTTCTTTGTATAAATTTTGCTTGATTTTACTGTTTACCGATTTATCTATTAACATCGTGTAATTCATATTCATATAATTAAGGATTTTTGTAATTTGAAACATAGAAAACATTTGCTCTGTTAACAAACACACCTTATATAATTGTAAGCATTCTTTTTTCTTATTTTTTTTATCTAACATCATAAATGAAAATAATAGACAGTTTAAATTAGTAGCCCACCACTCATTATATGTTTCACTTAAGGCATACTCACTTTCTACGCAAAATATATTTTTTAAACTGGTTTTAATTGTATCGCTTAAGTGCATTGACACGAAATCCAAACACAAAGAATGAAACAATTCGTGAATTAAACATTTCAACCATTCTTCTTTTCTAAAAATAAGAATTTCACCATGTTCGCTGCAACTATAAGTAACCGCGGTATTTACATTTTCTACGCCCAATGGCATTACATTCATATTTGGCAGTATTTTTTCATTGTCACTAAGATATAAGTAAATCGTCAATGTTTTTTTGCTATTATTACCAGTAGTGTATTCTAATAACAAATCTATCATAGAAAAAACATGTAACATTATATGCTTGGTTATATTTTGCTCGTTAGTTACATCATTTAAATATATGGTAATTTTCATGTTTTTTAAAGTAACATTATACACAATAACGCGCGTTGTCTTTTCATATATATCTTTTTTTATTTCTTTAATACAATAAAAACTGTCTAGTAAATCGGTGTAAGGTAAATCGTTGTGGGTGTTAACTGGAATGGTTGAAATACTTATTTTATCACTATTCATTAACCGGTTTACTTTTTTATAAGAAATGTATAGGTCATTATATAGATTTCCTATTACTTTTTTTTCAGCCGATTTATTTTTTATAGGTATATTTAAAAATTCTATATTATCTAATAAAGT
>Ga0255777_10002440_pt1 | contig 16548 bp, 13 predicted proteins | sample 101ome_15_FD_179975 | JGI IMG/M metagenome (GOLD analysis project Ga0255777, IMG submission 179975) | Coastal salt marsh microbial communities from the Groves Creek Marsh, Skidaway Island, Georgia - 101402AT metaG (version 2) | ecosystem: Environmental > Aquatic > Marine > Intertidal zone >... | reverse complement strand
AATTTGCAACATTAAGAGTTCCAAATATATTATTTTTAACACCTTCGAAATGATTTTTTTCAATTATAGGAACATGTTTATATGCCGCTGTATGATAAATAGTATTAACTGAGAATTTTTTTAAGACACTCTCAAACTTTGTCTCATTTAGAATATCTCCAAGTATCGGATAAATCTCAACATTAACATTAAGTAACTCTTTTTCAATTCTGTATAGATTTAATTCACTATTATCATATAAGATTATTTTTTTAGGGTCTAGGGAGGCAACTTGTCTGGAAATCTCCGAACCAATTGATCCTCCTGCACCAGTAATTAGGACAGTCTTATTTTTAATATTCTTTAGTAATAGTTTTTTATCAGGTTTAACTTGATCTCTTCCAAGTAGATCTTGTATTTCAATATCTCTCAAATCATCTAATTTAATCTTTCTCCCACTCAATTCTGAGAAATCAGGAAGTATTCTAACCTTAACATTTAGAGTATCAAGAAAGGTAATAATTCTTGATTTTGAAGAATTAGATATGGATGGAATAGCTACAAGAATTTCACTAATTGAATATTTTTCTACTATTGCATGCAAATTACTACTATCGTATATTTCAAGATTATTTAAAAGTCTTTTCTGAAGGGTTTCATCGTCATCAACAAAACCTAGGACTTGATAATTTTGAGAATATTTTAAAGCGTATGAAAGCTGTGCTCCAGCATTGCCTGCGCCATATATTAAAATATTCTTAACATTTTTATCTTTTTTTGCAGAGTCTATAAGCAAGCTTTTAGAAACAATTCTCGAACCAGTCACAAGAAAAATTAATAGTAGCCAATTTATTAAAATTACTGAGCGAGGTATTTCAGCCCCTAACATGTATCCAATCCCTATCCATAACAAGGAATATAAACTCACTGCTTTCGAGATAACAAAAAGAGAATCCAACTCCAAGTATCTAATAATTGATCTGTAAAGCTGGTGATAATAGAAAATTATTACTGCAATTACAGGCGAGATGAGAAATAGAAGAAGAAGAGACCTGTTGATCTCAAAATCAAAGCCTAGTCTAATTGAAAAAGCTAAAAACAATGAAAATATAACCAAAAAAGAATCAATTAGCATAAGGATGCTTTTCTTATACAAATTTGATAATGTAACTAGTCTTGTATACATTTAGATTATTTTATTGCCATTTGCATTACTTTACTAAGCACAGAGCAACTATGATTTAGCTCCTCAAAAGTTAAATTAGGATGTGTCAGAAAAGCGATAGATATCTCTCCAACCAATTTCGCATTTTTAAGTCTATTCTTTGGCTTAAAATCTGTATTTTCGAAAGCTTTTTCTAAATATATTTCAGGACAAGAGCCTGAAAAACATGGAACGTCGAAATTCTTCACTTCATCAATTATCCTATCCCTGCTCCAACCTTCTTTGAGCATCTTCTGATCAACAAATAAATAACATCTATATGCTCCATGCTTAACATAATCTGGAACTATAGGCACTATCAAACCATCAATCTTTTTAGCTTTTTCATAAATGAAGGACAAGTTTTTAGATCTCTTTTCTTGCCATTCGTTTAATTTTCTTAATTGAATTCTTCCGATGACAGATTGCATTTCTGTCATTCTGAAGTTTGAACCAAAAGATGAATGAACCCAATTAAAACTCCCCTTATTATTTTGATTCTTAATAACATTGAAATCTTTTCCGTGATCTTTGTATGACCAGATCTTATTCCAAAAAAAACTATTATTGGTTGTTACCATTCCACCTTCACCGCCTGTTGAAATAATTTTATCTTGGCAAAAGCTCCAACAACCTATGTGTCCAATCGAGCCAACAGGCTTTCCTTTATATTCTGCCCCATGAGCTTGGGCACAATCCTCGATTACTATAATCTCATTCTGATTAGAAATTTTCATAATCTCGTCCATATTACATGGCAACCCTGCAAGATGAACAGCGATAATTGCTTTAGTGTTTGAGGATATTTTCTCCTTAAATTGCTTTGGATCGATATTTTGGGTTTCTAAATCAATATCAACAAAAACTGGTTTTGCGCCCATATTTACAACACTTGAAACAGATGCAATAAATGATCTTGGAGTTACAATAACCTCATCATTTTCTTTTATGCCTATCGCTTTTAATGCCAACTCTAGCGCAACAGTTCCATTTGATAAAGCTACAGCATATTTTGTTCCGCAGTATTCTGCAAACTCTTTCTCAAAGCTTTTTGTATTATCGCCAGTCCAGTAGTTTACTTTTCCCGATAACAGGACTTCTCTAACCGCATCTATCTCTTCGCTAGAAAAATTTGGCCATGTGTTTTTAATCATATATAGTCTTTTAATTTAAAAAGAGTCTCAATAACAATATTTGGCTTGCCCTCTTTAGTGGCGGTTTTGTTGGCATATTCTCCGCGATCCCTTTTTATCTGAATAGTATCCCACCCTAATTTGTTTGGAGCAATAAAATCTTTTTCTGGGTTGTCTGATATATATACAAAGTTATTACTTCCCTTCCCAAAAAAACTTTCTGTATGAACAAATGCACGAATATTTGGCTTCCAGAAATTTTTACCCCAGAAATCTGTTAAATAGATCCTATCGAAGAGGTTAGAAATTCCGAGAGACTCTAACTTGTTTTTCTGTGTTAAAAGATAGCCATCAGATATTAGGGCCAATTTATTTCTTTTCTTGTAATACTCTAGAGCCCATTTCGAATCCTCCAAGAGGTTAATCATGGGCTTATGGTTTCTGTATATATCAATCAATTTTTCTACTAATTCGTCAGAATAAGAGAAATTAGGAAATTTCTTTAAAGAATGATTAAAAATAAATCCCCTATCACCATCCAAAAAAAGATTCCATGCGACATTAAAGAAATCATTTAATGAATAATTTGTCTTTAAATGCTCATCTACAGCTTTAAAGCCACTTGCTACAAAATCCTGCTCAAGATATAAAGTATCATCAAGATCGAATACAATAATCTTATCCATTAATTTTCAGGAAAATTATCCAAAAGGATTTCGGCATCATATCTTAACATCGCAAGTTTATCTTTCCAAATTTCTTGCAAATTGTTATCAAGAGCTAAATCATTTAACTCTCGAATTATCCATTCAGGAAAATTTGCTCCTGCAGCAGCAGATAGAGGAAACCCCCCGCCAAATCTTGGGTTGATTTCTATAAAACACAAATCCCCATCATTTTTTAAAAAACATTGCAATGTAATGGGCCCGAGACTATCCTTTATTAGATTTATAACTTTATAAGAGTAATCAATTATCATTTGATTTGCTGATGTAACTGATTTGCTTACTTCCCCTGATCTTACTTCAAGTCTTCTTCTAGGGACTGCGCATCTAACATTTCCATTAAAGTCAACATAAGCATCTATCGTAAACTCTTCTCCATCGATAAATTCTTGAATAATAATATCTTTATAATTTTCAAGGTAAAAGATTAACTCATGTTTATTTTTAACCTTAAATACTCCATTTCCTGCACTACCTTGAATAGGCTTAATTATTAATGGAAATTCATTGGATGCTAAGGATAAAGCATCTGACTTGGAATATATTCTTGGGCAAGGTATTTTATTCTTTAAGAAAAAATTAGCTGTCTTTAATTTATCAAAAAAAATTATATTTGTTGCAAAACCCGAGACTAATAACTTTACCCCAATTTCTTGGAAGTATTCTTTGTGTTGTGATAAAAAAACTAACTCAGTATCAATTGTCGGGACGATTAATTTAATATCGAAATCGCAACAAATTTTCTTAATAGTTCCTAAATAATTTTTATCATGAACAGAGCAAACTATTCGAAAATTGTCAGCTACATATAATGCAGGTGCTGACTTAGTCATATCTATAGCAATTACCTTTCCAGATGTTTTGTGCAATTGAAGAGCACTTTTAAACAACTTTACTAATGAAACTCTTCTGCCTGCGCTTGTTATAAGAATATTGGACATCAATGCAATTAATTATTTTTCTTTGAGGTCTTAGAGTTTAATGTTCTTTTAAACAATAAGTTTGTTAATCTTAAAATATAAAAGAAAGGGAGAAGAATTGAAAATCTAACTTTGTAACGATCTATCATCCATTTTTTATCTGGAAAAACAGATTTTAAGAAATCAAAAATAGAGTCGTAAAGAAGCGAAACAAAAACAATATACCCTATTTTTGTCCATTTTTTTCCATCTGGATCAAAAATACCCACTCTGGTTAACCATTTAGATACAAAAAGAATTTTGACCTTTGAAGGAGACAGGGCATTTAGTATATTTTCAGGGATAGGTGTTCTGACAAGTTCTTTAGCAATTTTTAATGAAAAAAAGACAGGAGTCTTTACTTTCATATCAGACACCATTGATTCAAATTTTTTCCAATCAACTGAGGACTCTCTGACAATTCTATCCACATCTGTATTTAATCTAAAGCCTGGAGCCCTCACAAAAGAGTGTTTCGCAGTATGAAGACAGACTTGAAGTAAGTTATCTTCTGGTGATAAGAGTCTTACTGCGGAACCTTTGATCTTTTTAGACCTCAAAAAAAGTTCATCGGTTGAAGGTTCTTGGTCTGGAGTGATCCATCGCCCTGCAACAGATCTCCATTGAAGTTCAAACCATAATTTTTCCCCATCTTTAAGGATAGTGTAATATTCTGAGCCCCCTCCAAGGAAAGCCTCTTCTATGTCATCCTTTTCTAATTTTGATCTGAATTTCAATTTATATCCCTTGGCTAGAAGTAGCTCATGTGCAGCCATAAAATCTTTCTTTTGAACTAATACATCAATATCCCCCATAGGAGATGCTGCAAACCTCTTATATATACCTTTGGTGATTCCGCTATTTTTTAGTGCTATTAGATCTATTCCGTGTTTGAGAAAATATTTTGCAATATTTTCTAGTTCGTCCATATAACTCTTTATTCGGATATCTTCTTTAGAAAATGAATTAATCCATTCAGATGAAAGATTTTTCTTTCCAAGACACTTAATCAAAGAGTCCGCTGCTATGGAGTCTATTTTATTTTCTTTGCATGCAAGATATAGAGACTTACTGCCTATTGAGGAAAATAAGCTTTTAATTTTATTGCAATCCAAAAAATCAATATGTGTTAGAACAGAAATTAGAAATTTTTCCTTATCATTAAATTTTTTTTCAAACATTACGATTAACTAGCCCATAAAGAAAATTTGCTCAATATTTTTTGTTTATTGTGGTGTTTTAAAATATATTTTCTGCCTCTTTTCCCATATAACAATAATTCCTTTGATTCAATACTGTTAATCAATTCATCAGCAAGAGAATCATGATCGCCCAGTCTAAAACATTGGCCACATTTAGCTGAGCTCACAAGTTTACAAAGTTCACTTCTTATTGACGTAATGCAAAAAATTGCGCATTCAGCAGACATGCAAAAGAATGTTTTACTTGGAATCATCGAATTTTCCGATCCCTTGGCCTGAGAAACAATTGAAATATTACTCATCGACAATAACTTTACATAATCAGATTCACTTTGATAGTCAAGAAATTTAACATTTTTTATATTATGACGATTGACAAATTCCTGAGCTACTATATATTTTTCTCCACCGCCGCAAATGATAAACACTATATCTAATCTATTATTTATTTTCTTTATAGCGTTTAAAAAGGTCATATGGTCATGGCTTATACCAAAATTGCCTGAATATGTAACTACCAATTTTTTTTCAGGGTTTAATTCTGGAATTAAATTATTCTTATCTCTTGGAATAGGTTTATATTCTCTCGTATCAACCCATATTTCTAATAAGTCAACTTTTTTATGATCTAACTGATAATTCATGATCAATGTGTCTTTCATTTTTTTAGTAATGGTATATATTTTTTCTGAGCGAAAAAATGCTTTTTTATTTATGAATTTCCAAATTTTTACAAGAAAATTTCTTGGCGAAAAAAATCCCATTTCAACTAGTATTTCTGGATAAATATCATAGACCATTATTGAAAGACTTCTTTTCTTAAAGAAATTTAGAAAATAAAGAAAGTGCAATAGTAGAGGCGGATTAGAAGATATTAGTATTTTATCGTCATGACCCGAAGATAAGTAAATTCTGGAAGCATATAAACAAAATTTAAACCATGAGGTTATTTTTGTAAGGTAATTTCTTTTGTTGTATTCTGGTGAAGGGAAGAATTTAATACCTTCATTGAGAGATGCAGCAGATTTTGCTGCTTGTGAATGAAGTTCGACTTCAACTTCAGGACTTTTGTTGAGAATATTGCAAATATCATGGAATAAAACCCCTGAAACTTGGTTAAGAACTACTACTCTCATAAACTATTTAAAACTAGAAAAATTTATTTCTTTTATATTTACCAAAAAAAGATCCAATGCAGGGTTTATTTTGAGTAGATTAATGTGCTGAATTTCTATAAGTCTAACCATTATATCCTCAAGCAGAAATACAACCAACTCATTCTTGGACAATTCCTTGCTTGAATCCTTATAACACCATCTCCAATTTTTATTATTAAGATTTAATATGTTTTTGTGGATTTTGTTTGGTGTTCTGACTTCTAAGAAAAATACCAGTGCGTCATAAAATCTGGATCTGAAATTTGTATACTCCCAATCAATCAATAAAATATCATTTTTACTTATATTCACCATTATGTTAGCTGGCTGGAAATCTCCATGTGTTTGCACTATATCAATCATCTCAGAGTTATTATCTAGATTGGAAAATATAAAATTTACAATGTCCGTAATTTTTTTTATATCATTTACACCATATACCTCTGGAAGGAATTCTAACTGACAAAAAATTTTTTGATACAGTTCAGATGCATATTTATAAATTTTTTTTCTTTGTGTTGTTTTGGAGTAAAGTTCCAAAAGGTTTGATTGGAGCTTTTCTAAAAGTTTGTCTTTTTCATCAGAATTAATTTGCCTATCAAAAGGCAAAAAATCATAAAACCACTCTTCCTGATAAAAACCTTTCTTTAGATTATTGGAGATTATTTTTGGAGCCATTAAGAACTTATTATTTAGTCTAATATTTACCTGATTTTTAAAAAAATCCATGTTTGAGTTATTTGTAAAAACAACATAGCAACTTTTAGTTTTTATATCAAAAACTTTTATAGTTTGATTGCCGGGCACTATGATTAAATCCTCCAAAACAGAGGGTAGGGGATGTATATAAATTCTTAAAGAAGAGAAAAAGGACCTTAGAGGGCCAATTGCGAGATTAGTATAAATGGAATAAATTAATTTTTTACTTAATTTCTTATGGTATCTGTACTCATTACTTAATTTCTCAATATAGAATTTATTTATTTTTTTTGGGAAAATTAAGTTGATTCTTTTATTAATAAAAAAAAAGTCTTTAAATTTTTTACTTTTATTCCATGATATATCGACTTCTAAGTTAAATTTATTCTTAAAAAATAAACATAAAGTCTTTTCAAACTTGGGCAGATATTTTTCGCGGGTTAAGAGTAACTCTAATTTCATTTGTTCAGAACTGGGCTCATGCTAGTTATGATTTCATTAAGAACTTGATTAATATTTTTCATACAATCTATAGTATTAACTTGATTGCGATCAAAATATCTTGAATTCTCATAAAGTTTTATTCTTTGTTCAATTTTTTTTATATCTTCAGCAAATGGATCATTCTTTTTCTTTGACCTAGATATTGATTCTTTGGTGCTTATCATTAACAAAAAAGAGAAATTAGGCTTTGGAGAAAGCTTCATTAATAATTTCCATAAAAGCTTTTCTGAAAAATTTATTTCTGGAAAATTTAATGAAAAATCTATAAATGTATCGTAAAGATATCTATCACAAATAACAATTTTCTTAGTTAATATTTTCAATCTTAAGAAAACTGCGTAATAAATTAATAAATCTAATAAAGCAACCCAAATCCACAAGTAATTAATTTTCTTATTACTCATCAACTCGTCTCTTTTATTTTTTTGAGATAAAGAATTAAAAGAAAATAGTTTGCGATATATTTTCTTTATAAACTCAATTCCGGGTGTGTAGCCCCCCCTGGACCAAACAGTGGTGAATGAAATATTTTTTTTACATAAATATTCACTTAAAAGTTTGATTTGAGTTGATTTTCCAGCGCCATCTATTCCACTAAAAACTACTAACATAACTATTATTTAATTTAAATAACCTCTTCATAGATTTCTATTAGATGATTAATTTGTTTTTCATCATTTATTTTTTTTTGCACATACTCTATGCCATTGTTAGCCATAATTTGCAGCTTATTCTCATCATTGATTAGTTCTTTTACATTATCGACAAATGCTAATCTATCGTCAGGATCAACAAGAATTCCGGCTTTAGAGTCTTTAACAATTTTTGAGAGTCCTCCTATATTAGAGGCAACTATTGGCGTGCCTTGAGATAGAGACTCTATGGCAATTGATGGAAAACTATCTCCGCATTGAGATGGAATTATTGTAATTCTTGAGGCTTTAACGACTCTAAGAGTGTCAATATTATTTAATCGGCCAAGAACCTTAACATTGCTATATTTTTTCTCCAAATTCTTAAACAAATCTAATTCTGGTCCATTTCCAATAATATTAATCTCAAAATCAACATTCTTAACAAGATGATGAAGAATATCAGAGCCTTTGGCTTCAGATATCCTACCTGCAAAACATACTCCATTTTTTTTCTTGACTAACAGATTGGGATTAATTTTTGAAAAGAAGAAGCTATTGTTTCTCACTATAATTTTTTCATCTGGAAATTTAGATTTTAGATGTTGCTCTCTGACGAAATCTGATACAGCTATAAATTTAGCCACAAACTTAAATAAAATCTTGGTTTTTCTTATTATGAAATTATTTAAGAATAATAAAAAAGATAAAAACAAATTAGATTTACAACTTCTATAGAATCCCTTTAGGCCATAATTTCCAACACAATCATCGCAATATTTTTTATTTCTATAATATGCCCCTTCAATACATAACCACCTTCCATTATGCAGAGTCTGGACAACAGGTATTTGACATTTTTTTGAAGCAAATAATACTGAAATGCTCAAATAGGGAATAATTGAATGGAAGTGAATAACATTGGGCTTATAGTTTTTTGACCATTTAATTATTTTCCTATAATTCTCGAAAGACCAAGTTAATGCAGCGGCCTTTTTAAGAAAAGATATGAAGCCTGAACGTGGTATTGAAATTTTCTTATAAATAACCTCAACACCCTTTTGCTTTAGTAAGAGAATGTCATTTTGTATGACTGTTTCTTCTCCAGATACAAGAAGATTATCGGCAACCCCCTGAATAATTAGAACTCTCATCTAATAACATTATAAAGCCCTTGAGTTAAAACTAAAATAGCTTTTGTCAGCCCTATAAAAAATCTTTTTCTTCTCCAAGCGTTAATTACCCTCACCTTAAAACCAAAAAACAACATATATATATTTTGTTTTTTTGACGAATACCTTACCAATACATCAGGCAGATTAGCATAGTTATTATTAGATATACCTCTATACCATAGGTCAAGATCTTGGGCTTTTCTTAATTTATTGTCATAACCGCCAATATTATCAATGAAAGTTTTTCTCATCATGACACTTGAATGAACAAAAGGATTAACAAATTCTATATTTTTTTTTATTTCCTGAAAACTAGTAGGCTTTATGATAGTCATCAAGCTGCCATTAGAATCTATAAAATCTGCAGAAGTTCCGAGAACCTCAATATGAGGATTTTCTATCATGTATTTCAATTGCTTATGTAGGCGATCAGGATATGAAAAGTCGTCTGAATCCATTCTTGCAATATATTCTGTGTCTACTAATTTAAGTGCCTGATTTAGACAACTAGCCAATCCGAGGTTTTGATCATTGTATAAGCATCTTATATTGCTATATTTTTTAGAATAATTATGAATTATATTCCTTGTTCCGTCTGTTGAGCCATCATCAACTATGAATAGAATAGTGTTTTCATGACTTTGATTGAGTATACTTTCTATAGCAATTGAGAGATTATTTTCATCATTGTAAACTGACATAATCACAGTCACATATACATTTTCGATTATCTCATTCAATTTTCGAACTCCTGATACAATTGTAGGCATCTTTTTCCATATTTACAATATGTTCTAATGAATGGTTATCTTTTATAAATTTCCTTGCCTCTAAAGATATCTGTCTTAACAAAGATATATCTGACTTAAGAAAAACGCTCTTAATCGCTTTTCTAATTTCAATCTCACTTTCAATAGCTAAAATACCATTTTGATTGTGTATGAGAATGTTATTGATACCATCAACATCAGTTCCTATTACACGACAACCACATGCCATCGCCTCTAAAAGAGTTTTGGGATTGCCCTCATACCTGGAAGTTAAAATATATGCTTCATATTTGTTATAAATTGCTGGCATTTTTTCATTTGGGACAACTCCCAAAAAATTCACTTTGATATTTAATTTTCTTGATAATAATCTTAAATTTTTTTCTTCTTCGCCTGAGCCTATAATGTCCAACTCAATATCCAAACCTTTAAGGGCTCTAAATAAGAGTGGGATATTCTTTTGTTTATTCATTCTGCCCACAAAGAGCAATTTTTTGTTATGTCTAATCCTCATAGGTCTAAATAAGAGAGTATCAATAAAGTTTGGATATATAAATATCTTTGAAGAACTAATAGAAAAATAATCTGTAATAAAGGCTTTATCTCTTAAAGTTGCAACATGTATTCTCTTGGCTGACTTATAAGAAAAATGAGAAATAATGAAAACAAACAGACGATAAAAATAGCTTTTTTTTGCTTTTATTGCAAAATCATATAACTCATAACCTGACCTAATAATTAAAGGCTTGTTTAATAATCTGCTGAGAATAGCTCCAACCCAAGATCCAAGCATTTGATTTGATTTGATAACATCTACTTTGGAAAAATCCTTAGAAACAAAAAAAGGCAGCAAGAAAGAATGGACTAATGATAAATAAATACTTTTAGGTTTTCTGAATTTTGCATATATAGGATAAATTTCAATATTCTTCTCCTTCAGAAAAAAATCGGTACTATCTCCATAAGTTAGAAAAATAAAATTGCAGTTTTTTTTATCAATTAATTCCCTGTAATATCTAATTTCTCTCTCAATAAGTCCTTTCTCTTTCCATGTATTTAGTGAAACCCCATATGTAAATAGAACAAGAATAGTCGTCATAATATTAGCTAATCAAATTTCAAATCAACTTTTCAATTATTTATTTTTTCTAGAATAAATAATTCATTAATTGGCTCTTTCAAAGAAAATTTAGTTCCTTTAAATTCATTTATTTCACTATATTCGGAAATTCTTTCTCTGATAACTTTCTTATTTATATAAGGTTGTTTAATTTTCCCATAAGAGAAAGAAAATTTACTATCTCTATACTTTTTACCAAAAACATTAAAATAGTGATCTAGATTACCTAATATCCACTTTAATCTTCTCTTAATCGAAATAGCAGTAAACTTTGAAGCCATGTTTGCAATTTTCAAATTAAAGATTGAAATACTCTCGCTGTTGTAATATTGAATAGATTTAAGACAATCAAGAATTTTTCTTGATGCATTCAAATTATTCGATGCATTGGCCTCAAAAGCAATGTCTTCAATATTTAAACTATATTTGAATTTGAATTTATTTTTAAATTTATACAAATTCTCAATAAATTCATCTTCAGAAGATGCAACTACTGAAGATAATTGAGTATGTAAACTAACTCTGCTAGAGTATTTCTCAGGCATATCTCTGGGTATAAATGTAAATACGTCTTTGTCATAATATCTTGCCTCCACTGATGCAGTGCTATTAAAATGAATAAACAAAGAAGTTTCAATAAGACTTTTAGTAATTTCTGAATTTTTATCAAAAGTTACATTGCAATTATTAGAAATAATTTCTCCCCAGAATTCTTTTTTCTCCGTAGGGTGAGGTCTTAAAATAAAATTAAATTGCGGAAATTCTTTAATAACTCTCCAAACAAGATTTCGGAACTTATTCAGCATGTATTCTTGTAGCTCAGCATCTAAAATAATATCTTTAGCAAATTCACTTTCACTTCCAATTGAATTCAAGGACGAATTTATTGCAAAATCTTTACTTATAAAATGATTGGGATAAGAAAAACTCGTAGCTATAAGAATTGTTTTTTTTGTCGATTTTGAACTACTTTTTAAATTATTGCTCTTCACAAATCTCCAATGATCAAGAATTGGGCTACAAGTCAAAACCCCTTTTTCTTCTATTTCTGGGAATACAGATTTAATATTCAAATACTGGCTTTTTCCCCATAAAAAAACAAAATCAGAGTGAAAGATAGTCTCCTGGCTGAACCTCAACCTAACTCCGGAAACTCCATTACTAGGAACTAAACCCTCTGCATCAATTGAAGTAATCTTATGACCATACTCACGTAATTTTTTCTGCCAATGCAGTGCATTAGGGATAATACTCTTAAGTATTATTACCCCTTTTGGTAAAGACTTTAGAATTGGCAGTAATCTTTTTTGTCCTCCAAGGACAACAGTCCAATCATCTTTGACTGCCAACATCGATAATAACAACATCCCATCAAATTCTCTACTGAATATTTCTATAGGTATATAAAGATATTTTTTTTTCATATAGATAAAGTCTCTGTGTTCTGTAACACATTACCCAAAACTGATATAACTTTTTCCTGCTGTTCCTTTGTTAATTTTGGATGAATAGGCAGGGAGATTGTTTTTGAATAATAATTTTCACAATTAGGGAAATCGCCTGGTTTAAAACCCAACTTCTTGTAAAAAGGGTGAAAATGAATAGGAATATAATGAACATTTACCCCAATTCCTGATTTAATTAGTTGATTAAATATTTTATTTCTATCAGCGGCATTTGTTGTGCTTAATTGAATTGGATATAAATGAAACGATGATTCAGATTCCGGAAGCTGGTAAGGAATATTAACTGGCATAGTTTGTAAACCAAGATTATAAGTCATACTGATCTTCTTTCTTTGAGAGACAAATTCATCTAGCCTTTCCATTTGACTTATTCCCAGAGCCGCTTGAATATCATTCATTCTATAGTTATAGCCAAGCTTAATTTGCTCGTAGTACCATTTCATATCAAAATTATGCTCAAAAAAATCTTGATTTCTTGTTATGCCATGACTTCTGTAAAGCTCTAGTCTATCGAACAATTTTTTTGAGTTGGTGACTGCTACACCACCCTCTGCAGTAGTAATTATTTTTACAGGGTGGAAACTAAAAATAGTTATATCCGAAAATTGACAACTTCCTATAGGTTTATTTTTATACTTTGCTCCAATAGCATGAGACGCATCTTCAATAATACTAAAACCATATTCTTTACTGAGATTATTAATTTCTTCCATTTTGCATGATTGTCCTGCAAAGTGCACAGGTATAAGAATTTTTGGAAGTTTATTTTCCTTTTTTGCCTTTTTTAATTTCTTTTTTAGACAGCTTATTGAGATGTTGTAAGTTTCTTTGTTTATATCAACAAAATCAATCGTTGCTCCACAATAAAGACCACAGTTCGCAGATGCTGCAAAAGAATTAGGAGATGTCCATAATATATCTCCCTCTCCTAGGTCAAGAGCCAAACAAGCGATATGCAAAGCAGAGGTTGCGCTATTTGTTGCAGAAGCGTATCTAGCACCGCAATAATCAGCTATTCTTTCTTCAAATAAAGGGACTTGTGGTCCTTGAGTTAAAAAGTCAGATTTCAGTACCTTAATAACTGCGTCGATATCCTCTTTGTTAATACTTTGTCTACCGTAAGGAATCATTTAAAAAATTACTCAAAACTATTTCTATGGCAGTCTATCCAAGCTCTAAGTGTATCAACACTCATCCATGAATTATTTGTATTAGACGCATAAATAAAATTTTCTTCAACTTTCTTGGATTCATCTATTTCATGCTCAATATCAAAAAATTTAATTGCGGGTAATATTTTAAAGTAATCATCAAATTCGTAAGTATTAGGTGAATCTTCTAACCCAATCATTTGCTCGTGAATTTTCTCTCCAGGCCTAACACCTACTTCTTTTATATTTCTTTTAGGATCAACAGCATAAGCAATATCAACAATAGACATAGAAGGGATTTTTTTAACATAAATCTCACCACCTTGCATATCTTCAAAAGCTTTCCAAATTAACTGAATGCCTTCTTCAAGAGTAATCATAAATCTTGTCATTCTATGATCTGTTATTGGAATATCTTGATCTTGAGGCAAAGATAAAAAATATGGTATAACAGAACCTCTTGATCCCATCACATTTCCATATCTTACTACTGAAAATCTTGTTTTTCTCTTTCCTGCATATGAATTTCCTGCAACAAATAACTTATCAGAAGTTAATTTAGTCGCACCATAAAGGTTTGCAGGCGAGCTTGCCTTATCTGTAGAAAGCGCTACAACTTTTAATACGTTATTATCAATTGCTGCATCAATCAAATTCATTGCACCAATAATATTTGTTTTAATACATTCAAAAGGATCATATTCTGCAGTAGGAACAATTTTCGTTGCAGCGGCATGAACAACCAGATCTATTCCATCAAGAGCTCTGTATAACCTGTCTTTATCCCTTACATCTCCAATAACAAATCTAACTCTATTATCATGGGCATATTTCTTTGCCATATCCCACTGTTTCATTTCATCCCTGGAGAAAATTACTATCTTTTTTGGATTGTATTTTTCCAGGGTCATTTTTACAAAATTTTGACCTAGTGAGCCAGTGCCTCCAGTAATAAGAATTGATAAATTATTCATTGTTTTCTTTATTAAATTGTGAACTATTAATGAGTTCTTTATACGAATTAAATTGAATTATCCCACCATTAACCATTTTTAAAATTTTATTGCAATTTTTTAGGATTTCAACATTATGGGTAACCATAAGAACAGTTTTATCTACTAATAATCTTCTAATTTCTTCACTTACATGCTCCTCTGTTTCTTTATCAAGTGAACTTGTCGGCTCATCAAGAATGATAAATGATTTGTTAAAATATAGTGATCTTGCCAAAGCTATTCTTTGTTTTTGCCCGCCAGAAATTCTCACCCCCCTCTCTCCGGCAAATGTATCAATTTTATTAGGTAACTGATTCACGAATTTCTTTAAATTAGTCATTTTAAGAACTTTTTCAAGTAGCTTTTCATTCACTAAACTCATATCAGTTTCAAAGGTTATGTTTTCTAAAATTGAAGAATCTAGAATCAGGGGGTCCTGTGGCAAATAACTAAAACAATTTAGAATACTTTTTTGTGATAAATAACCATGCTTTTCATTGATTAGAATATCCCCTGAATGAGGACTAGTCAATCCTAGTATCAAATTAACCAATGAGGTCTTTCCTGAACCTGATTTACCTATAATTCCAACAAAATCATTTGCAGAAATTTTAAAAGATACATCAGTTAGAAGCTGCAAGGATTCTTTATAAGAAAATGACACTTTTCTAAATTCAAGACTTTTAAATTGTACTGACTGAAAATTCTCATTGTCTCTTTTTCTCTTTGATTGAATTTTAAGATTGTTTATTAAAACAAGGTCTTTGTACAAAAGTGATATGGCATTTCTTTGATTACTCAACTCTTGAAATGATGAAAAAATCTTATTACTACTTGGAATCATCCTTAATATCGCCAAACCTAATGTGGCAACAGTCATTATCAGTTCCTCATTACTAGTACCAGTTTGCGAAAGTAATAAAAGATAAAAACCTATCAATATAACAATTATTAACTCTAGAAGAAATTTAGGGAACATTTTTATCATTAAAACCCTCTTACCCAAAATTCTTAATTTCTCTGAAATAAGCTCGATTTTTTTTATGAAGGTTTCTTCAATTGATAAAACTTTTATTTCTTTAAATCCATCGATATTCTCAGCAACTTTTTTAATGAGCTCCTTATTGTAAATATTTAATTGACGTCCTAAATCTCTCAATCGAAATTTAGTAGCCTTATATAAAAAGAAAAAAATCAAGAAAACTAGTAGAAATAAAAAAGGAGCACTAATTCCTATCGCCAAAAAAACAAAGCAAAAAATTGTAACTAACAATACAGTTTCGCTAAAAATCACTAGGAATGATTTGATTATTTTATTTCCAAATACTGCTGCAAGATCTGTTATCAGGTACTTAGTATGGGAGCTATTTCGTCTTACATGTTCCATAAAATCAATCTTGAGATATTGTTTTATGATTTGCGATCGAATTCTAGAAGTCACCCCTAAAGAAAAGCTTAAGATAACATTGTGAACATAAATAGATAAAAAAGTTTTAAACGCAAATATTACGAAAAAAGCAATGAAAACATTAGTCAAAGATAATTCTATAAAAGAGATATATTTTTGAAGTAGACTGTCAGCTACAGGATTAACTAAAGCTGTAAGAATCGCAAATAAGAATCCCAGGCCTAGAAAATCCATCATCGCAACAAATATAAATAATAGACCCATAATAG
>Ga0255777_10002426_pt1 | contig 16593 bp, 6 predicted proteins | sample 101ome_15_FD_179975 | JGI IMG/M metagenome (GOLD analysis project Ga0255777, IMG submission 179975) | Coastal salt marsh microbial communities from the Groves Creek Marsh, Skidaway Island, Georgia - 101402AT metaG (version 2) | ecosystem: Environmental > Aquatic > Marine > Intertidal zone > Salt... | reverse complement strand
CCCAGGTGTTGTACTGGAAACAGGCAGTGTCACATCGCTCTACCGAGCGGAAGCAGGTTGCTGCGGAGATGAAATGGTATTTGGTCCGTGGCTTGTAGGTGTAACCAAGTCCTACCTATTTTGCTTATTCTTAAAGTCCGATACTTAACTGTGTCGGGCTTTCTTCTTATTTGATAAATACATTTGTCGAGAGAGCCTCGATGAGGACTTATGCGGAACCAACCGCGTAGACCTAGAACGTCAATATAAGGAGAAACAAATGGGACGTCCAGTTAATAAAAGAAACTTTGGCACACAAGCAGGTGCCGGAACTACATTCACAATTCGTTATCATGATGGTACAGCAAGCCGCGAAGGTTGGATTGTTGCACAAAAAGGTACTAATAAATTCAAGTGCGATAGCACAGCAGGTACAGCAGCAACATGTAGACTAGTAAACGAACTAACACCTAACGCATCAGGCGAGTGTGCAATCGTTGGATTTGTTGATGATGGTAATGCAGTAATTCTACAAAAGATCTTTAACCGTACAGCAGTTGATTGGAGCGGAAATCGCTACACTTGGGAAATCCAAGACGACTCAACACAGTCGCTATTAGTGTTAACAGCAATCTAATTTAAGGGGTTAATACCCCTTTTAGGAATTACGAATGTCAAAGATATTAAAAGTATACAACGGTGATTATAAAGTAGCAGTACAAGATGGTGGAAACATCACACTTGATACTGGTAACCTTACAGGAAACGTTATAGTCACTGGTAACTTAGAAGTTAAAGGTACTACAACTACTGTAGAATCTACAGAAGTTACTATCTCTGATAATGTTATTCTACTAAGTGAAGGTACAGTTGGTAGCGGATTGCCGTCAAGTGTTAACTATCAAAGTGGTATTGAAATTGATAGAGGCAGTGCAGTTAATGCTAAGTGGGTATACGATGAACAAGTATCGTGGACATTAGGAGGCCTATCAGGTGTAAGTATTCCAGCAGGAACATTTTATGCAGAAGTAGGCGGACAAAAATTACCAATCAACACTCCAGGTATTGTTGCACAAGGTAATTTATATGTTGATACTGGTAATGGTGTTATTAGCGTTACAAACACTAGCGATTACGAAGAAAAAGTATTCAACTATAACTCAGGAACACTAGAACCAAATGCGTCTGGTGTTGTTATAGTTGACGACGATCATATTCCTAATGCTAAAGCAGTAGTTGACTATGTTAACTATGCTTTCCAATCATCATTAACACCGTTTATCAGAGAAGGCAACACTAAAGTAGAAGCATCAGATGAAGTACATACTGTTGCAGGTATTAGTGCTATATCAACCGACGGTGCAACAACAGTTATACAAACTGCTGGACCACACGGATTTTTAGTTACTGATACTGTTGATATTTTTGGATTAAACGGTAACGGTGATCCAATTGAAAATCTTAACGGTAACGGAATAGTAATTGATGAAATTATTACTCCTACATTGCTCAGAGTACAAGTAGATACAACAGGCGGCGATATAACTAACTATGTTGCTAGTAGTGGTACAATACGTAAAGTAGGATACAGTCCTGCTAGAGTAGACGTAGAAGTTGATGGTACACTAACTGCATCTTTCTTTAGAGATAGATTAGAACTAGACTCTATTAAAATTATTGATACAGAAATCAGTTCAACAGCAAGTAACCAAGATCTTGTGTTATCTGCTCCTGGTACTGGTACTGTTAAAATAAACGATGTACTAGAGTTACCGTCAAGTCCACACTCAGATGATCCTGCATTAGATCCAATTGCACCAGCAGATGGAACTAAAGTTTATTCAAAAGCTGAAGGTACAGGACAAACAGGGTTGTACTATATTAATGACAATGGTACAAGTGGAGAATTAATAAGTAAAAAGAGAGCTCTATTATTGAGCATCATTTTTTAAGAAGGTGTTAAAATGGCAATAGAAAACGATCAGCTAACAACAACACAAAAAGATGTTATAACTGTGCCAGCAGGAAAGAGCTACGCTATTACAACTGTTTTAGTATGTAATACAGACGCAACTGACACAGCACAGTTTGACATGCACTTTATTAAAAGTGGAGAAGCACTTAGCAATGCTACAACAATGGTAGTTAATAACCTAACGTTGCCTGCAGGTGAAACTTTTACTTTTGATAGTGAAAAGATTGTGTTAGATGAAGGCGATAAAGTAGCATTTGTAGCAGGCCCAGACATTGGTGCTGGATTAACTAATCTTGCTGCAACTGTAAGTTATTTGGAAGTTTAATTATGAGATTACTCAAGGCGCAAAATACAAATTTACGTAACATATACGGCAAAGGTGTTAGATATGATGTAAATGGTCAAGTTGTACTAGACAGTAAAGATGTAATGCTTGTGCCTAAAGGCACGACAGCAGATCTTGTAACTAGTCCTGTAAACGGACATGCAAGATATAATACAGATACAAACGAATTTGAATTTTATCAAGACGGCGCCTGGAGAAAAGTAAAATATAAAGAACCTAATAGAAATCCTGGTATTGTTGTACAAACACTAGGTACAGGTGACGATACTGAAACTAAGTTTGGTACATTAGATAGTGGCGATACAGACTATCCAATTCCTGCTAGTGAGTCGCACATTATAGTGTTAATTGAAAACGTATTTCAAATTCCGGTAACAAACTATACACTAGTACAAAATCCAGCAGGTAACTCACCTAGTACAGGCTTGCCTTATCCAGTAGGATGGTATTTAGATTTTGGTACAGCAGTTCCTTTGAACAAAACAATAACAGTTATTCATAACTTTGACAAGTAAGGTGATACCGAATGCCACAAGCCGCGATACATGACTTTTTTAAACAAATCAGAGTTCAAGATAATAACCAAGGCGGCGCAGTTGATCAAACATTAGTTGCAGATTCTACAACAGATACATTACTAATTACATCACATGGTGGACTTGTATTTGAAAGTCCTAATGCAGCAACTGACACATTTGGTTTAAACGTAGACTATTCAGTAAACGTTCCTTTAGGCACAACTGCACTAACACTAACAGACATTATTTCTAATTCAACAAATGTAAACTTTACAGGCGGCCCTGGAGTTACTGTTGTACGTAACAGTGCTAATGAATTAGAAATTGGCCTTGAAGAAGGCTATACTGCTATTAAAAAGTTTGCTATCGGTGCAGACGACAGTACATTAAGATTTTTAGATGATGGCGAAAGTGCTTTATTCTTAGGCACAGGCGGCATTGCTACTTCTAGTGATGCCGAAGGTAATATTACTATTGACGGTAGTGCTATTAGCAGCGGCGCACTAGGAAGCCTAAGCGTAACTACAAACGCACCAGGAACAGCAGCATTAAGTTATAACAGCGGAACTGGTGTGTTTACATATACACCGCCAGATTTATCAAGTTACCTAACAAGTGAAACATCACACGCAGATGTACTAGTTGATGGAGACTTTGCAACAGCAGGCTTCATGAAAACAGACGGTGCCGGTAATTATTCAATTGATGCTAATACATATCTAACAGCAGAAACATCACATGCAGATGTACTAGTTGACGGAGACTTTGCAAGTGCCGGTTTCATGAAAACAGATGGTGCAGGCAATTATTCAATTGATGCAAGCACTTATCTAACAAGTTACACTGAAACAGATCCTATATTCTCTGCACACACTACATCAAATATTGTTGACGGCACAGGATTCTTAAAAAACACAGCAGGTACCTGGAGTTATGATAACAACACATACTTAACGAGCGAAACATCACATGCAGATGTACTAGTTGACGGAGATTTTGCAACTGCCGGATTTATGAAAACAGATGGCGCAGGAAATTATACTGTTGATAATAGTACATACTTAACAAGTTTTACAGAAACAAATGATTTAACAGCAGCAGTTACATGGGCTAATGTACCTGATGCAAATATTACACAAAGTTCAGTTACACAGCACCAAGCAGCATTAAGTATTACAGAATCGCAAATTAGTGATTTAGGATCATACTTAACAGACCTAACTGGCTCAAGTGTGGGTACACTAAGTGACGTAAACTTTAATAGTGTTACACTTGATGCATCAAACGGTCAAGATAAAGTACTTGCCTGGGATCAAACTGCACAAGCGTTTGTTCCTGTAGATCAATCTTCTGGTGGCACTACAACATTTGGAATAGCAGGTAACACTGGTACACACACCTTTGATATGACAAGTGAAACACTTACATTCTTAGGTACAACAGGACAACTTACATTTGAAGTTGCAACTAACTTTATTAGTGTAAGTTTGGATCCTGTATTGTCTGTAGACTTAAAAGGTAGTGTATTTGCTGATGATTCTACACCAATGGTTGACGCTATAGAAAATACTATGTTTAGTAGTATGATGACATTGTCACCGTTATCAGCAGCACCTACAACACCAGCAATAGGCATGATTGTTGTAGCAGATTACAACAACTGGGATCCCTTGGGTTCAGCTATTGCAAGACCTTATGTAGTATTTTATGATGGTGCGGTTTGGCAACCTGTAACACCGATAGCATAAAATATCCTTAATCCCCACTAATCCTTAAAAACGATAAATACAATTAATGTAAGTAAGACCAATACTTGCAGGTCCAAACTGTGGTTAGCCAGCAAAGATCCTAAGGGATGAAAATTCGGCTAGAGCGACAGGATCGCCGGGGAAAAAGGAGAAGAAATGTCACTTGGTCGAATTAGTGGTCCGCTTCTTAAACGTAACTTAATTCGTGATGGAATTGAGCTCACGGTTAGGAATACGGTTTCAGATGCAGATATACTATACATAGACGTTGTCAATGGACGAATAGGTGTCAATACAAGTTCCCCAGCATACGATCTAGACGTAAACGGCACAACAAACACAACAGCTTTACGTGCCGGATTAGCAAACATAGATAATGTTGAAATTAACGATGCATACGTTAAGTCAACAGTTGGCGACTTAACGATCGAAGCAGCAACAGCATTCGATAAAGTTATAATTCAACAACAAGCTCAAATTTCAAATATCGTTGGAGATGTTGAGTTAGACGGAAGTCTACATGCAACAGGAAATATTACAGCTGACGGTAGCATTACATTAGGTGATGCAAACACAGATAATATTGCGTTTAACGCAGAAATTAATTCAGATTTTACACCAGATAAAACAGATGCATTTAGCATAGGTACTCCTACACAACGTTGGAGAACTGGTCACTTCCATAACATTAATGTTGGCGACTTAGAAATAGTTGATAACGTATTACAACCTATTAACACAAATGACGATTTAATTATTAGAGCTAATGGAACAGGTAGCGTTGATATTTACGGTCTTGTTGTTGATCAAGGCGGTAACGTTAGTTTAACAGGTGATCGACTAGTATTTGGAAATATTTTATTAGATGGCGATGGCGACAGAACAACGCTTGCTGCAAGAGATTCAAACACAGATTTATATTTAGATGCTTCGGGCACAGGAACAATTTATGCTAATGGCGTAGATTTATTCAATAACGCAGGTAACAGTTATTATGTAACAGTAAATGGTACTGATACTAACGGCGGTGAAAGTATTAACGATGCGTTTGCTACACTTGCACAAGCATTAAGTGTTGCAACATTTGGCGATACAATTTATGTAGGTAGTGGTACATTTGAAGAAGTTGCACCGCTAGTAATGCCAGCAGGTGTACAAATTATTGGTAGTGGCTTACGTGCCACACAACTTAAACCTACTGCGGCTACACGCACAAATGACTTTATACAATTAAACGGTGAAGTAACTGTTGAAAACTTAACAATTAGAGAAGTTGAGTGGGACAATACAGCAGGCACAGGTTATGCGTTTTGTTATCAACCTGGTGCAACAATTCAAAAACGTTCAGCATATCTTAAAGACGTAACAGTATTAAACTTTGGTTCTAGTGTAAGACTAGGAACAAATGCAGCAGACGATCCATATGGTTTTGATGCAGGTGATGCAGGCCGCGGCGCACTTGTAAATGGTTCTGCTATTGCTGCGGGATCTATTGAACCAGCAATGCTATTTGATAGTTGTACATTTATTGTTCCTAACAGTGTTGGTTTAAGAATTATTGAAGGTGCTCGTGTTGAGTGGCTTAACTCATTTATATACTTTGCAGACGTAGGTGTACAGGCTGTTGCAGGTACTGTAGGTTGGTACGGCGACGGTAAAACAAAAGTAGAACTTACAGGAATTACAGGTACTATCGCAGCAGGCGATACAGGCACATTTACATCAACAGACGGGTCAACTGTTGTTAACGTTACTGTTGAAAGTGTTGAAGGCGGAAACACTATTGTATTAGATGGCCGTGTTGATGACTTTGACGGATTTGATTTTACACCAGACAGTATTAGTTTTGCTCCAAGCGGTGCAACTGCTACAAGTATTGTACGTTATGACAGAAAACAATTTGGCGCAGAAATGCGTTCTATTGCATCTGCAAACGTTTACGGTAACTATGGTGTTAGTGGTGACGGTCCGGGTGTTAGATTAAGACTAAGTTCACATGACTTTGGTTACATTGGTAGTGGTAAAAAGTTTGACAACAATGATTATGATGTAATTCAAGCAAACGAAATCAATGAAGCAAACGGTGCTAAAATTTATTATAACAGCACTGACCAATATGGCGATTATAGAATTGGTGACTTGTTTACAGTTAACCAAGAAACTGGCGCAGTAACATTTGCTACAGGCGGATTTGACGTTCAATCATTAACAGGTATTAACTTTACTGACGGTGTTAATACTACAGTTATTGATCCTACTAAAGTTGAAACTGGAAACTTACGCTTAACAGGAAATACATTATCTAGTATTGCAAACGGAATTAATATTAGTCCAATTGACAATACTTTAAATTTACAAGCAAATACAAATATTAGCGGCAATTTAGATGTAACAGGAAATGTTACTATTGGCGGTAATATTCAAATTGGTGATCAAGACACTGATGCAATTACTGTTAGTGCAGACTTTGAAAGTGATCTAGTACCAAACGCAGATGTTAGTTACGATTTAGGTGATCCTGCAAAACGTTGGAACGGATTATATGTTAGAGAAGTTAATGTTGAAGATGTTAATATTTCTGATAACTTAACTGTAAACGGCGAAATATTTGGCGGCCCTTTAAACACAGATGACATTAGAATTGCAGGCAATAGAATTGAAACTACTGCGTCTAATGCTAATATAGAAATTGATACAAATGGTACAGGTAACATTGAATTACAAACAAACACAAATGTTACTGGTAACCTTGATGTAAGTGTACAAGCAACTCTTGCTAGTGCAAATGTAGAGGATCTAACAGCAACACGAGTTGTATTTGCAGGAACAGATGGCGAATTAGAAGACGATGCTGACTTTACATATGATAAAACAACAGACACATTAACTGTTGCAGGCACACTAGAAGTTGACACACAAGCAAATTTAGCAAGTGCTAAAGTAGAAGATTTAACTGCAACACGAGTTGTATTTGCCGGTGTAGACGGTGAATTAGTAGATGATGCAGATTTAACTTACGATAGCACAACTGATACTTTAACTGTTAACGGAATACTAGATGTTAACACTAGTGCAACTATTGCATCACTTAAAGTTGACGACTTAACAAACGGTCGTGTTGTACTTGCAGGAACTGCTGGAGAAATAGAAGACAGTGCTAACTTAACGTTTGATGGCTCGCTATTAACAGTAACAGGTAGCCAATACATTACTGGTAACTTAGATGTTGATGGAAATATTACACTAGGTGGTAATATTAGAATTGGTGACCAAGATGTTGATACCGTTGAAGTACAAGCAGACTTTACAAGTGATTTAATACCTAATGCTTCTAATGCATATGACCTGGGTAGTGTATCTAAAGGTTGGAGAAATTTACACGTAGGTCAAATTGAAGTTGACCATATTGAAATTAACGACAACTACATTCGTACACAGACTTCAAATGCAGATTTAGAATTACGTCCTAATGGCGTAGGCACAGTTGTTATTGACAGTGACCAAGCATTACGTTTACCAGTTGGTACTAACGCTGTTCGTCCAAGTGGAATAAGTGGTCAAGTACGTTTTAATACAGACACTAACTTATTTGAAGGCTATAATGGTACTGCTTGGAATTCACTAGGCGGCGTTAGAGATACTGACCAAGACACATACATTATTGCTGAAGCAACTGTAGGCGGTGATGAAGATACATTATATTTTTACACTGCTGGCAATTTAAGTGCTACAATTGATAGTACACGTCTTGATACTATTAGAATTACTGTAGATGATATTTCAATCGATGGAAATACAATTACTACTGAAACTGCTGATACTAATCTAAACATTAGTACAAATGGCACAGGCACTATTGAATTACAGAAAAATACAAATGTTACAGGAACACTAGATGTAAGTAGTCAAGCAACATTTGCAAGTGCTAACGTAGAAGATTTAACAAACAATGAAATTGTTGTTGCTGGCACAAGTGGAGAATTAGAAGGAGATTCTAATTTTACATATGACGGTACAATATTTAGAGTTGGTCCAAGCCCTGCAACTTCGCAGACAATGGAATTTAATATTACTGACGGTTCATTAACTGTTGGCGGTAACTTAGAAGCAGCAAGTGTATCATTTACAAATGTTACAAATACTAACTTAACAGCAGATAGAGTTGTACTTGCTGGTACAGGTGGACTTTTACAAGATAGTGCTAATTTAACATTTGATGGAAGTTTACTAACAGTTAGCGGAGATACTCGTGTAACTGGTAACTTAGATGTTGACGGAAATATTACACTAGGTGGTAACATTAGAATTGGTGATCAAGATGTTGACACTGTTGAAGTACAAGCAGACTTTACAAGTGATTTAATTCCTAATAGTGCAAACAGATATGATTTAGGTTCGCTATCAAAAGGATGGCGTACATTACATGTAGGACAAATCGAAGTTGATTCTATTGAAATTAATGACAACTACATTCGTACACAAGAATCAAATGCGGACTTAGAATTAAGACCAAACGGTACTGGTACTATTATAATGGATGCTGATACAGCATTACAAATTCCAGTAGGCGGCAATGCTCCAAGACCAGCAGGCACAATAGGTCAAATTCGCTTTAACAGCGACACAAGTTTATTTGAAGGGTATCAAGGCACTGCTTGGTTAGGATTAGGTGGTGTTAGAGATACTGACCAAGACACATATATTGTTCCTGAATTAAGTGCAGGAGGTGATGAAGATACATTATACTTCTACACAGGCGGTGTATTACGTGCAGAGATGGACGCAACTACACTGGACATGAAAGGTGGCGATGTATTATTCAGTAATGTATATGCAACAGTAAATGACCTTCCAAATGCATTTAATAACATTGGTATGTTTGCGCATGTTACATCAACTGACAAAGCATACTATAGTAAAAACGGTCAATGGATTGAACTAGTTGGACAAAAAGGTAACTTTATACTTGAAGGTACTGTTGAAATGTCTGGCGTTAAAGTTGGTAATAATATTGTTGAAACAACAGGTACAAATGCTAACTTAGAATTAAAAGCAAATGGCAACGGCGTTGTTACTGCTGATGGTGTACAAGTTGCTGTATTTGGTGACAATGTTAGTGAGTTTACAAACGATGCAAACTACATTACATTATTAGATTTAAGTGCAACAGGTGATTTAACATATGATAACACTACAGGTGAATTTAGTGTTACAACATATAAGAGTGCAGACTTTGCTACAGATCTAGCAGCCGCAGATACTGATGATTTATCAGAAGGTACAACTAATCTTTACTTCTTAAACAGTAGAGCAAGAGCGGCAATTAGTGTGCTTGACAATGGTGGTGACGGTAGTCTAACTTATGATAGTGCTACAGGCGTTATCACTTACACAGGACCTAGCGCAGCAGAAGTAAGAGCTCACTTTAGTGCAGGCGGAGATCTAAGTTATAATAGCGCAACAGGCGTCTTTAGTGTAACAACATTTAAAACAGCAGATGCAAGACAAAGTATTGCTGTTACAGACAACGGCGGCGATGGAAGTTTAACATATAACAGCACAACGGGTATTATTGAATATACAGGTCCAAGTGCAGCAGAAGTAAGAGCTCATTTCTCAGCAACAGGCGACTTATCTTATAATGCTACAACAGGTGTGTTTAGTGTTACAACATATAAAGACGCAGATGCTAGAGCAGCAATTAGTGTTACTGACACTGGCGGTGATGGCTCTTTAACATATAACTCAACTACTGGTGTCATTACATACACTGGACCAAGTGCCACTGAAGTTAGAGCGCATTTTAGTGCAGGTGGCGATTTAGCATACAATCAAACTACTGGACAATTTAGTGTAACAACTTACAAGGATGCAGATGCAAGAAGTGCAATTAGTGATAATGATGCAGGCGGTGACGGAAGTTTAACTTATAATAGTGGCACAGGCGTTATTACATATACTGGTCCAAGTGCAGCAGAAGTTAGAGCGCACTTTGGTGCTGCTGGAGATTTATCTTACAACAGTGCAAACGGTGTATTCAGTGTAACAACTTATAAGAGTACAGATTTTGACACAGACTTTGCAGGAAAGTCTACAGATGATCTTGCAGAAGGATCAACTAATCAATACTTTACACAAGCAAGAGCAAGAGGCAGTGTAAGTGCAAGTGGTGACTTAACTTACAACAGCACTACGGGTGTATTTGGTGTTACAACTTATAAAACAGCAGACTTTAATACAGACTTTGCTGCAAGTAGTTTTGATGATTTAGACGACACAGATTTTACATCAAAAACTAACAATCAATTAATTCGCTGGAATGGAACAGATTGGACCAACTTTACTATTGGTATTGATTTCCTAAGTGATGTTGATATTTCAAGTGTAGCACCTAATGTAAACGAAATACTAGCATGGAACGGATCAAAGTTTGTTCCAAGCGCAACTGTGTCACTGAGCCAAGTAGAAGGCGACTCGACATTTACTGACAACTTAACAGTAGTTGGAGATATCTTTGGCGGAGCATTAATTACTGATGATATTAGAATTGCTGGAAATAGAATTGAAACTACAGCAAGTAACAGTATACTAGAACTTGGTACACAAGGTACTGGTGTTATTAATCTGTTAGACAACACAGAATTTAATGGTACTGTTACAATTTCAGATACATTAACTGCAAATGGTAATACTGTATTAGGTAATGCAAATACAGATACAGTTACATTTAACGCAGATGTTGCAAGCAATATCATTCCAAGTACAAGCACACTTGATTTAGGTAGTTCAACAGATAGTTGGCAAGCAGTTTATGCAGGTAACTTAGAAATTAGCGGAAATAGTTTGACTGCTATTGATACTAATGGCAACGTTGAATTAACTCCTAATGGTACAGGTTACATTGACTCAAACACTGTAACAGCACTTAAAATTCCTGTAGGTACTACAGCAGAACGTCCTGCAACACTAGCACAGGGACAGATTCGTTACAATACTACAACGAGCAGATTTGAAGCATACGACGGTTCTAACTGGACTGGATTAGGTGGCGTTATTGACGTTGACCAAGATACAAAAATTGTTGCAGAAACTTCTCCAGGTACAGATAACGATCAACTTGAAATGTATGCAGGTGGATCTAAGATATTAATTGTTGATGCAAACGGTATTACATTTGATAGTCCAACAACTAATACAATTAGTACAACAAGTGGAGATTTAGTACTTGATCCTAATCCTGCAGGTTCGGGAGGCACTGTTGTAATTCAAGGCGATTTAACTGTACAAGGTACAACTACTACGGTTAACTCAACTGTAACAACATTAGACGATCCAATTATTACACTAGGTGGCGACACTGCACCTGTTGCGAATGATGGCAAAGATAGAGGTGTAGAATTCCGTTACTTTAATGGAACTGCAAAAATTGGATTCTTTGGATACGATTCAAGCGAAGGTAAATTTAAATTTATTCCTGATGCAACTAACGCAAGTGAAGTTATGTCAGGAACAGTCGGTGATGTAGAATTTAATGATGCTACATTAAATGATATCACTGCAAACAGTATAACATTAACAGACCCACTAGATGTAACATCGGGTGGTACTGGCGTAGGAACATTTACTTCTAAAGGTGTTCTTTACGGTAATGGAACAGGAGACATACAAGTTACTGATGCTGCTGGAACAAGCGATGCAACAACTTCAAATGAAATATTAACAGTTGATGCAAACGGCACTCCAGTCTGGACTGACGTAATTGATGAAGGTATATATTAAATACAACATAGCTTTTGACCACGGGCGTCTTCGGACCTGACCCACACTAGATAGGAATTAAGATGGCAAGCAAAATTAAACTACTACGCAGTAGCGTCCCAGGTAAAAAACCTACTGCTGCTCAATTTGACGAAGGGCAAATTGCTCTCAATACCGCCGACGGTAAAATCTTTATGAAACAAGCGGACGGTACTGTTCGCGAAGTTACTAAACAAATACACGATGGCAATACAAGCATTACTATTGATGAAAGTGGTGCTGGTACTATTGTAATGTCTGCGGACGGAAGTAATGTCCAAGAAATTAACGATTCGTTTACAAAGATTAAAGTTCCGCTAATTGTTGAAGATTCAAATTCTATTACAATTTCTGAAGGAGATGAAAATGCTGCCAATAAAATCTCCATTAAAATTCCTACAAACTTAACTGGATCTTATGATTTTATTTTACCAACAACACAAGGTGTTGAAGGACAAGTATTACGTACAGACGGAAGTGGTAACTTAAACTGGACTAAACTTGCACCTGGTACAAGAACAATCCAAGTAGCAAAATCAGGTAGTGATGACAACGACGGTATTAACGCTCCTGTATTAACTATTGAACGTGCTTGTCAAATTGCTAGTGGATTAACGTATGCTCCAAAAAATACACCAACTGCGGCACAACAAGATGCATATGATCTTTTACTTGCTAACAAAACATATATTCAAGCAGAAACATTAGCATATGTTGAAAACAATTTTGACTTCCAATATGATCAAGCAAAATGTGAACGAGATACTGGAATTATTATTGATGCTGCAAGTTATGACCTTGCACTAGGAACAAACTATAACCAAGTAACAGCAGGACTTGCTTATACACGAGTAAACAGCGAATACTTGTTAAACAATCAAAAAACGCAAACTATTGGTGCTATCGAATTTGCAAGAGACGAAGCAGCAGGGTATATTACTGATGCAGGAAATACAGCAACATCAAATCAAGCATTTGACGAAGTTGTAGATATTTTAACAAATGGTGTTGGAAATGCTAACGCTTATACATTCCCAGCAGGCCCAAGTACAATTCAAGATGAAATTGATGCTAAAGATCAATTACAAGCAAACAGAGATTTTTTACGTAACGAAGTAACAGCATACATTAACGATACATATCCAAACTTTGGATATGATAAAGCACGTTGTCAGCGTGACGTTGGATACATTTTAGATGCTATTTCAATTGACCAAGCAACTGCAAGTAACTATAATACTGTTACAGCAGGACTTGCATATCAACGTGCAAACGCTAGTGATGTAACTGGCGCACAATTAACTGAAACAGTTGGCGCATTAACTTACCTAAGAACATTACTAGAAAATGATACAATTTCTGATAACACATCAGGAGAAAGAACTTCAGACTTATTAGCAGAAGTTATTGATATTCTACAGAATGGTGAAAATGCTGCTGACACATTAATTTATCCTGTACCTGCAACATTACCATCAACATATGCTTCAGAAGCAAGAGATAGATTATATAACAACAAAGCATTTATTCAAGCAGAAATTATTGCTTATATTGATGATAATTATCCTGCATTAGTATATGATGATACACTATGTTCACGTGATGTAGGTTACATCGTTGACGCATTACAACACGATATTTTATACGGTGGTGACTTTGGTACTATTATTAATGCTAGAGCTTATTTTGCCGGAACATTAAGTCAATTAGGCGCTGGTCAACAAGCAGCAACAGTTGATGCATACCAACATTTAGCAAACATTGTTAGTGATGTTGTTTTAGGAAACGCTATTACAAAAACAACAGGCAATGCTTTAAATCAAGATACATCAGGCGATAATGCAAGTGCAACAGAAGCAACTACACTTGATGGTCTTGTACAAATTATTGAAGATGTTATTAGTGCCGGAAACTTAAACAGTTTACCATCTGCTACACTACCAAGTTTAACTTGGACAAGTGCAGTAGCACAAACTACTTACACAGAAATTCAAACAGATAAAGCATCGCTTCAGCAAGCAGTTACAGATTATATTGACGAAACATACAGTTACTATAATCAAGATAAATGCTCGCGTGATATGGGCTATATTATTGATGCACTATGTTACGACATTATGTATGGTGGTAACAGTGCTACAGTTAGAGCAGCAGATGCATATTGGGTAGGAGCAACTACTCAAGTTGCTGGACAGCAAACTGAAACGTCAGCAGCTATTGGTCATTTAAGTGATGTAATTATTGACGTTGTACAAGGTGTTTCAGTTACACCAACAGTTGGAAACAGTTTAACACAAAACACTGCAAGTGGAAATGCAACTAGTACACAAGCAACAGCATTAGATAATTTACTTGCAATTATTGAAGATGTAATTATTAATGGTACTATTAATTTACCAGTTGTACAGTATCCAGACTTATCAAGTGTTACTACACCTGCAATTACTTCATTTAACGAATTACAATCTGCTCGTGCAGCAATTATTGTTGATACAATTAACTTTATTGAAACTACTTACGATACTATTGATTATGACGAAGCAATTTGTTATAGAGATGCAGGATACATTGTAGAAAGTATTGCATACGATATTTTATACGGTGGCAACCAAAAGAGTGTTAGAAGTGCTGAACGTTATTTTATTGGCGCAGTAAGTGTATTACCTGCAGACCAAGTATCGCCTACAGCAGACGCAGTAGAATATTTGAGAGACCTTTCAAACAAAGTAGTACAAAATGATACAACAGGAACACGTTGGCAAACAGTAGAATCGCAAGTATTAGACACTACTAAAACAAACGGTAGTGGATCAACTACTACAATTACAACACTTGCAGACATTATTGCAGATGCAATTAGATTAGGTTTAGCAAGTTTACCTACAGAAGTAGATCCACAATACACAGTTACACCAGTAACAATTCAAGTGTCAAGCGGCGACTATATTGAGAATAACCCAATTATTATTCCTGACTTCTGTACAGTAATTGGTGACAGTTTACGTAACTGTATTATCCGTCCAAACAATCCTTTAAGAGATATGTTTAGAGTACGTGATGGTGTATACTTTGCACAATTTACGTTCCGTGATAAATTAACTAATCTAGGTGTACCAAATGATACATTTGACTACGCAGTAAGTTATGACGACATCGGATATCCTAGTGATGTAGAACGTTTTGATTATCCAGAACTTCCATATCAAAAGACTCTTATTACAGCATCTCCGTATATTCAAAACTGTTCAATTATTTCGTTCTTAGGTGCAAACGGTATCAAGAACGACGGTAGTAAAGTTAGACGTCCTAATATTCCTGCTAATCAAATTGAAGCAGAAAACCCACCAGTAGGTGATGTACCAGAACAAAACCCAAGTATGGTTGCTAACGCATTTACTATGCTATCATTTGGTGGTACAGGTTGGCGTGTTATGAACGAAGCATATTCACAGGTTGTATCATGTTTCCAAATCTTCTGTAAGAACGGTTCGTATGCACAATCAGGTGGTTACTTATCAATTACTAACTCTGCAACAAACTTTGGTTTGTATGCGTTACGTGCAAGTGGTTATAGAACAACAGCATTTAACTTTGACAGAGGGCTAGTTGCAACAAACGGTGTTGAAGGTTCATTTACTACATTTGATGTAATGGGCTTTGATAGACGTCCAGTTGAACATTTTATTTTAAGATTTAGAAACGCTAACTTAGATGATATTACAGACAACTTTAAAACTAGTATTAGCGAACAAGATTTTACAGCAGACAATACTGTACTTGACTTAGTCAACAACAAATTCTTACTTACTGCACACGGTTATATTAATGGTGAACGTGTTCTTTATAGAGCAAATGGTAATAACGAAATATTTGGTCTGCTTGATAATACATATTATTATGTCGAAACGCTTACAAACGATGAATTCCGTTTATATGAAGAAGAAAGTTTAAGCGAAGCAGCAGTTATTCAAAACCAACCAGGTGGTACACATACATTTGTTGCAGACGACGAAGAATATTATATTGAAGAAGTATTAAGCAGCTCTAACAGATATCAAACACTAACTGTTAGTGGTAACGGATTGCAGTTTAATGTAGGACAAGAAATTACAGCAACAGTTGGCGACAATACAACTAACGCTTATGTGTATAGTTGGAACTCAGGATCTAATGCACTAGTTGTTTCTCTAAACGAAGTTAGTGTTAACGGTCTTAACACATATGTTGATT
>Ga0255777_10002418_pt1 | contig 16633 bp, 14 predicted proteins | sample 101ome_15_FD_179975 | JGI IMG/M metagenome (GOLD analysis project Ga0255777, IMG submission 179975) | Coastal salt marsh microbial communities from the Groves Creek Marsh, Skidaway Island, Georgia - 101402AT metaG (version 2) | ecosystem: Environmental > Aquatic > Marine > Intertidal zone >... | reverse complement strand
GCGAATTACAATCGCTATGAAGGATGATTCAGTTATGATGGCTTTAGTTAGGTAACTACTATTCTTAACAGAAAAAGTTTTATAGGTCATAGCAAGATAAACCTTGAATAATTTTTGTGTGATATGCGCATAGAGATTTTCTGAGAAGCGCGCCATTGCAAAGCTATAGAACCAGTTCAAACCGCCTCTAAAAACATAAAAAAGCACCAATATGAAACCAAATGCAATGGCAAAATCAACCTCGTGTGTAAAGTTTAGTGAATCAAAGATCGACTGATAATATTGATTGGTTTGTATATTTTCAAAGTTTGTAGCAATATCAATAAACGGCATAATTGCCGAAATACCAATAGCCTCAATCAAGGATACAAAAATAGATAAAACCACTAACCAAATAAGACTTATTTTTTCTTTTTTGTTTAATAGTTCGAGAATTTTTTGATAACTGGTCACTTCGCATATTATAACTTTGCAGTTGTCAAGAAACCCAGCACTTAAGTTAAATACGGTAACATTTGCAGTCAATGTATGACAAATATCAGCAAAATCTTACTCAAAGTATCAAATCACAAAGCAGCTATGCAATTCTGATAACTACTTTAATATTGTTATTCCCTTTAGTTATCAATTCAGTTAAAGTATTGGGTAATCTTATTCTGTTAATCATCGCCATAGTTGGTATTTATATTTCCTTCAAATGGCATAAAAACCCCTTCAAGATTAGAGAATTAAAACTATTCTCCTTCATAACATTTGGATATTTCCTTGTAATGCTGTTTTCAATTCTTTACGCAGATGGTCTTAATGCAGAGTTTCATCATCTTGGTAGAAAAGTTCACTTTCTACTCGCCCCATGGATTGCTCTCGCCGTTTTAAATATCAACTTACCACTTAATAAGCTTTTGATGAATATCAAGATAGGACTTATTATTATTGGTTTGATTGCTATAGTGCAATTTTACTTCCAGCTTGGAGATGGTGATCGAGGTGGTATGATGAATTCCAATGTTTTTGCTGACATAACGGTTTCAATGTTATTTTTATCTATTGTACGATGGTTCGATGAGACACCAAAAATGCGCCTTTTTACATTATTTTCAGCATCTGCAGGATTAACGGCTATAGTCTTAGCAGCTAGTCGGGGTTCATGGTTATCATTTATCTTACTTTCACTGGTCTTCATAGTATTAATTTATAAACCATTCTTGAAGCATCACCTTGGAAGAAAGATTTTTCTTTTTATATTCATGGTATCTTTTTTTGGGTTTATTAGCTCTGAGCCTGGTGTAAAAAATCGCATCTATGAGGCCACTGAAGATGTGAAAAATTGGTATTCTGGTAGTAATTCTGCCAGCTCTAATGATCTAAGATTGCAAATTTGGGATGCTAGCATAAGAGCTTATAAAGATTCTCCATGGTTTGGGTATGGGTATCGAAATGCAAATAAAGTCATATCTCAATACACAACAGCAAATGCGGAACTTATTGCTAGCAAGACACATCTGCATAATGAGTATCTTACAAACCTTCTCTCTGCTGGGGTTATAGGTCTAATAGCTCTTATAATCTTATTATTTAAGCCATTAGCTGTTTTTTTACATGCTATAAAACAGCAAGAAAGTTTTTATTATGCTCTAATGGGTGTTTTATTATGTTCGGGTTACATAACTTATGGCTTCACACACATAGCTTTAGGTGAAGAACATATGAATGCGTTTTATGTGTTATTCATGAGCTTTTTACTGCCCAAGATTGTGGCTAACAACTAAAGTCTTTGAGACTATTTAAGTTACTTGAGCTTGCAAATATAGTCTCCAACACAAAAATAATCGATAACACCAGTCAATAGTGCATTTAACCCCTCCTCCGGATTACATACGATAGGCTCTTCATGAACATTGAAGCTAGTATTGATAAACAAAGGTAGGCCTGTCTTGTGGTGATACTCGGTCAATAATTGATAGTATTTTGGATTGGCCTCTTTTGTGACTAATTGCGGCCTTGCTGTTTGATCAACATGAGAAACAGCTGGGGCTTTATCCGCCCATTCTTTTTTCATGCCAAATGTAATAGTCATAAATTGTGCTGGATATTTCATATTGCTTTTTGGAATATCGAATAACTCATCGGCATATTCATATAGACAACTTGGGGCAAATGGCATAAATTCAGTTCTGTTCATTCTGTCATTAAGCCATTTATTTATTGTGGCATCTACTGGACTGGCAATAATACTTCTGTTGCCCAGCGCCCTTGGCCCATATTCCATCCTGCCTTGAAACCAACCGATTATTTTATTGCTGGCTATTAATTCTGCTGTATCCTTGCAAATATCATCAGATAAAAAGTACTCTACTTTTTCTTTATTTTTGACAAGCATGCTTTCAATATATTTATTATCAAATTCTGGCCCAAAATAAACATTTTTGGTCCTAGATGGTACAAGTTTTTTTTCTTGGTAATATGTATAAGCGGCTGCACCATATGCATTACCTCCATCGCTCATGTCCGGGAAAACAAATAGACTCTTTACGCTTGGTATTTCTGATATGTGCTGATTAAATTTGACATTTGCAAACAAACCTCCTCCGAGAGTAACGTCTTGAATTCCTGTTTTATCAATCCAGTATGAAACAATTTGGACTATCTTCTTTTCAAGTAGTCTTTGAATGGAGGCAGCCAGATCTTTGTCAGATAGTTTGCCACACCTAGTCATAAGCAACTTTGATCTATCGGGTTTTTTTATACCTACAGCATTTAAAATAGTTCTTCCAGCCTTTCTCCATAAGGGATCAACATGAAATAACCTGCCATTTTTGACTTTAAGTAAATTATCAAAACACTGTTCATGTTTACTATAATCGCCGTGTGCTGCTAATCCTGTAATTTTTCCTTCATGTTTTCCCATTTTAAAACCGCACATCCGTGTTACTTCAGAGTACAAACTGCCCGCAGAATGCTTACCCTCAGTTTTACTGATATTTTCAATATGGCCGTCATTACAAATATTGACTGTAGCAGAGAGCAGATCTCCTGTGCCATCCATTGTAATTGCTAGAGCTTGTGGGAAGCCTGATGCATAATATGAAGCGGCTGCATGCGCAAGATGGTGATCAATGTAAACTATAGGAGCATCTATACCAACATCGAGAAGTAATTTTTTTAATTTACGGTCAACATATTTTTTCAAATCCTCACTGCTTTTAACATGCAAATACTCCTTCTCATCCATAAAAAAATCATCGGGCTTATTTTCATGTAAATAATTGTAGTATTTTTTATTTTCGGTTAAGCAAAAGGCATAGCCGAAAGCCCAACTTTTTAAGAATACAGCAGAGGGGATGGCAACTTTGACTACCTCTTTAGGGGAAATGATTTTATTATCAATAACATACCTCAAGGCCTGAAATGGAAAGCCTCTATAAACTTTTATACGATTAAGTCTCTCTTCAGCAATTGAGAAGAAATGTTCACCATCTTTGACAATACTCAGTACGCCATCATGTCCAATATTTAAACCTAAAACAACCATCTATCAATCCTTAATTTGTTGTTGATCAATTTTATGACTTCTCCAAGTTCTTCTGGATATAGAACTGAGATAATATTTAGTGATACCTATTGTTAAGTATTTATATTTACGTATTTTTTTTCGATTATAGAGCAATAAGCTGATAAATAACTTTATTATCGTCGGAACTGAACTCTTTAAGATATACAAAGGCAAAATAATAAACCTAGATATTGAATTAGAGTTGTGATAGATATAATTGTGTGTTGATATTATTAACTCTAATTTGAGCATTAATTTGCTATTGCTATCTACCTTTGATGCACCCCCACTAATATGGTTAATTGAAGCATTTCTAATAAGTGCCACCTTCTTGCCTAAAAGCCTCCCAATTCTATAGCAGATATCGGAATCTTCACAATACATCCAAAATTTATCAGCACTCCAGCCGCCTATTTTCATAAAATCAGAAGCATTAAACATGATAGCCGACCCTCCAACGAACTCTGGAAACCATATATCTTTATCTTCTGCAAATAAACTATCGATCTTTGAGCGATATATTAAACCATGAATAGCTCTAATCCAACCAATTAAGAGCCAAGGGTTTGTCCATGAAAGTTCATTTCCGATACCTCTCTTAGTCACTGTTCTGCAACCACATGCGCCAATCTGATTATCTGATTGCATCAACTCGATCATTTGGTCAATTGCCCTAGTGTCATTTAATCTAGTATCAGGATTTAAAAAGAGATAATAGTCGCCAATTGCAGATTGCGCACCAAGATTACAGCCACTCGAAAAACCCCAGTTTCCAGTATTCTGAACAAGCTTTACGTTTTTTTGATTCCTTAAAGATTCAAAAAATAAATCGACATTACTATCATTATTGACGACAATAATTTCATAATCAACAGACGGAGCATACTCTTCGAAAGACTCCAAACAATTAACTACTAAATCTAAACAATTGTAATTCACAATAATAATAGAAAGAGTCACTGTACTAATTCCCAATTTTTTTATTAACTAAAACAATATTTGTTATTAATTCTTCTCAGTGTTGGTTGTCAAATAATCCAAAACTGCATCTCCAACTAACTTATTTCCTGAAGAACTCCAATGTGTGTCATTTGGAAGATATATGTCTTTTTGATTTTTTTTATGTGCTTCCTCAAAGTAAAGATTTAATGGAACTATATTTAATCTTTGATCAGCAGTTAAAAAGTCATATCGACTTATATTGCTGGCATTATAGTCCTTTAAAAATTTAGAATAGGCTGTCAACTTATCTGGTGCAATTAATGCAACAAACCTTGTCTTATGATTACTTTGGACTAAATCTTGATATTCGAGCAATCCACAACGAATTTTTTTCCAGTCTGATAATAATAAGTGTCTTTTATTTTCTATATCTTCGCTAAATATTAGAAGCCTGTCTGAAGAATTATTCGTAAACAATTCATCTGTTGATAAATCTAAAATCTGTGTTTTTTTATTCGGAATTAATACTTTTTTTAAATATCGTAAACCTCTATCAATCTGTAGTGACAAATCCAGGTTTTTTAAAGCTGGTTGTGGCTTAATATCCAAAGGAGAGGGTTTTAAAGGTTTAAAAGTTGTAATTCCATTGATAGATAAACAGGGGGACTGACTATAACTTCTTGAAGGTAAATTTCTCTCTACAGATTGATAGATTAAAATTTTAGGTGGATTATTTTTATAAACCTCGCTTTTAACTATATCCTCAAGATTGTATTTTGTAATATCAAATACCCCAATACTTAACCCCAAATCCCTCTGAAGAAAATTGTGCCAAGCTTTGTCTAAGTTCTTTGTAGAAAAAGAGTCGCCAATAACAATGATATCATAGTCATCTATCGTATCTATTTCAGCCATCTTTGATAGGGCGGGTCTAAAAAAATATTCTGTCTTCGTTCCACCAAAATCAAATTCACTATGCATTCCAATTCGAGTCAAATCCCCTGTTATTGGGGTTAATTTAAAATGAAATAGCTCCGCCAAGAAACTTAGAAATATTATTAAAAAAACGATCGTTAGAGTTATTGCTGAATATCTTCTATAGCTCATCGTTCTTAGAATTGAAAGTATAAGAATTCACTGATATTTGACATCTCATGAATTGAGTAAATAAAAATAAAGGCGGTGAAAATAGACCATGTTATTGTTGGCCTCCATCCCAACCAGCTCCTTTTTTGTAAAGATTTATCTTGATAAATCTTTACTGCTGACATGTGGCTTCCAATAAACTGTTGAGTGTTAGGTAACAACATTAAAATAAAGATTGAAATCCATAAAACTTCAGGATTTCCTTTGAAGTATGGTGTAGATCCGACCTCAACACCAATTCCTATTAAATAATTGCCGAAATCATAGAAATTATTTAATGTGTCAAAAAATCTTTGCGGTATAACAAAGCCATTGATGCCAGTCATTCCATGAAATACATTAAGCGCACTTTCCAGATTGCTTGCTCTAAATGGCACCCAAGATACTACTACAGCAAAAAAAGTGATAATCCAAGCAAGGAATTGACTAGCCTTATTTTGCAAATTTAATCGGAATAATTTTCTCCATAAATGATTAATTACAAGATAAAAACCATGCAATGCACCCCACAAAACAAATGTCCAGCCAGCGCCATGCCATAAACCTCCAATTAGCATAGTTAGCATCAAATTAATATATCTACGAATGCTCCCTTTTCTATTACCTCCAAGAGGGATGTATAAATAGTTTCTTAGAAACCTTGACAAGGTAATGTGCCATCTCCTCCAGAAATCAATAATTGAGGTGGATTTGTACGGTGAATTAAAGTTAATTGGAAGCACAATACCGAACATTCTAGCAGCACCAATTGCCATATCAGAGTATCCAGAGAAATCAAAATATAATTGGAAAGTATAAGCAAGCGCCCCACCCCATGCCTCAAAAAACGTAAGCAATGTGCCGGAGTCTGCTGCAGAAAAAACTGGAGTAGCATAAACTGAAAATTGATCAGCAATTACAACCTTTTTAAATAATCCAATGGAGAATATAGTAATCCCAATAGCTATATTTCTCGCTCTTATCTCATAAAGTAGCTCCTTAGCAAACTGCGGTAACATTTCTTTATGATGCACAATAGGACCAGCTATTAATTGAGGAAAAAACGTTACAAATAAACAATAATGAAGAAAATTATATTCTTCGGTTTCACCTTTATAAGAATCAACTAAATATGCGATTTGCTGGAATGTAAAAAATGAGATTGCCAAAGGCAAAATTACTTCATTAAAAACAATATTTGTATTGGCAAAATTATTTAGATTATCAATAAAAAAATTTGAGTATTTAAAGTAGCCAAGTACTAATAAATTTATTGATATTCCGATAGTTAAAAAAGCTTTCTTTAATAATTTTTTTTTGAATGAGGAGCTGATTAATATGCCCGCACTATAGTTAAATAAGACGGAAAAAAATATCAATACTAGGTAAGCTGAGTTCCACCAACCATAAAAAAATAATGAAGCGCCTACAAGCCATGTTATGGCGGCCCTATTACTTCCAATCTTGCCTGAGACATAAAAGCCAATTAATGTTATTGGCAAAAAAATAAAGATAAACTCGTATGAGTTGAATAACACGTATATGCTATGTTATTAATAGACTGGTAATACATTATACAGTAGAATGTTATTGCTCATTATCCGTCTAAAGTGCGATCTTTAGATAGACAGGAAAGTACTTAAATTAATTACTAGGAATTAAGATAATCTAATAAACATGAAGGGAATAATATTAGCTGGGGGATCTGGGACAAGGTTATACCCTCTCACGAAATGTGTTTCTAAACAGTTGATGCCTGTTTTTGATAAACCAATGATTTATTACCCCTTGTCAGTATTGATGTTGGCTGGGATTAAGGAAGTTCTAATTATCTCTACACCAGAAGATTTACCAAAATTTGAGCAGATATTTGGTGACGGTTCTGATATTGGCATGAGATTCGAATATATCGTTCAACCTTCTCCAGATGGTCTAGCTCAGGCATTTATCCTTGGTAAAGACTTCATTGGTCATGATGATGCTTGTTTGATTCTTGGTGACAACATTTTCTATGGGCATAATCTCTCCAAAATGCTAAATTCTGCTGTTAAAAATGCGGCCAATAATTTAGCCACGGTATTTGGCTATCATGTAAATGATCCAGAGCGCTATGGCGTGGTAGAATTTGACGATCAAGGAATTGCTTTAAGTATTGAAGAGAAGCCATCATATCCCAAGAGTAACTTTGCTGTCACAGGGTTATATTTTTACCCAAATGATATTATTTTAAAAGCTACTAAAATCAAGCCGTCAGATCGCGGGGAATTGGAAATTACGTCAGTCAATCAGTTGTATCTTAATGAGGGTCGTCTATCGGTTGAGCTAATGAGTAGAGGTTATGCTTGGTTAGATACTGGTACTCATGAAAGCTTACTAGAAGCATCGACGTTCATTGAAACCATCGAAAAGCGACAAGGACTAAAAGTTGCCTGCATCGAAGAAATTGCATTTGAAAAAGGTTATATCTCTAAGGAGCAATTAATACATCTGGCTCAACCTTTGGCTAAAAACCAATATGGTCAATATTTATTAAACCTATTTAAAAAATCATAATGGAGTTTATTCGACAAGACATACCAGATGTCATATTAATAAAACCATCTATCCATCATGATGGTCGTGGTTATTTTTCAGAAATATTTCGTCAAGATTTATTTGAAGATTTCATTGGGTATTCAGTCAATTTTATTCAAGACAACGAATCCAAATCTACAAAGGGTGTTTTGCGGGGACTACACTATCAACTACCACCTTTTTCTCAAGCCAAACTAGTTAGAGTAATTCAAGGAAGTGTTCTTGATGTAGCGGTTGATATTAGGCGTTCAAGCTCTACATATGGCCAGTATGTCGCTGTTGAGTTAACCAGTGATAATATGAATCAATTGTTTATTCCTCATGGATTTGCCCATGGTTTTGTGGTTCTGAGCAATCACGCTACTTTTACATATAAAGTTGACAACTACTATGCTCCAGACTTTGACAGGGGTATTGCTTTCAATGATAAAGAAATTAATGTCGATTGGTTATTGCCACTTGAAAAATTAAAACTTTCAAACAAAGATATGCATCACCCAAACTTATCTCATGCAAATGATTTGTTTGAATAATATATGATGAGAGTATTAGTAACTGGCAAAGATAGTCAACTCGGTAAATCAATACATCGAATTACATCTGAAATTCAACAGAATGATTATTTTGTTTTTGCTAATCGACAAGAGTTAGATTTCAGCGATAACCGTCATTTTGAAGAATACTTCGAAGTCAATAATTTTGATATCATAATTAACTGCGTAGCATATACTGCTGTTGATATCGCCGAGAGCGAACCAGAGCTTACCTATCAAGTCAACTATGAAGCTGTAAAGAAGTTAGCGCAAATTGCTTATAAGAAAAACATAACCCTTATCCATGTTTCTACTGATTATGTTTTTGATGGCAAAAGTTCTAAAGCATATGATGAAGATGATGAGACTAATCCAATCAATACTTATGGCAAATCAAAATTGGCTGGAGAATCAGCAATCAAAGAAATCATGCCAGTTAATGCTATTATTCTAAGAACTAGTTGGATGTATTCAGAATATGGAAATAACTTTGTTGATACGATGCTAATGCTATGCAAAAAACAAAAAAAATTAAAGGTAGTAAAGGATCAAATTGGATCACCGACTTATGCTGGTGATTTAGCAATAGCTATCTTAAAAATTATAAAACATAAGAAAATTCAAAAAGGCAACCATCCAACGCAAATATACCACTACTCGAATATGGGGAAATGTAGCAAGCATGAATTTGCAAAAAACATTTTTATATTATTAGAATCCAAATGTTCTGTATCCTCGATAATGACTAATGATTTCCCTAGTCCTGCCAAAAGGCCTTTAAATACACTTATGAGTAAAAGTAAAATTATGAAAGATTTTGATATCGAAATACCCCACTGGAGAGACTCTTTAACTACTTTTATGGCACTACTAAATAAAGAAAGTTGATGGAAAAAAAACTACTTATCACTGGTGGTGCCGGATTCATTGGTTCTGCTGTCATCAGGCACATTATTGATAATACCAATTATCAAGTTTTAAACCTTGATAAGTTAACCTATGCTGGTAATTTGGAATCACTCTCCGATGTCTCATTGAGTGATCGCTATCAATTTGAAAAGACGGATATTTGTAACGCTTCTGAAGTCAAATCTATTCTTAGAGAATATCAGCCCGACATTATTATGCACCTAGCAGCTGAATCTCATGTTGACCGTTCAATTGATGGTCCAGGCGATTTCATTCAGACTAATATTTTTGGCACTTATGTCCTGCTGGAGGCGGCTAGAGACTATTGGAATACTTTAGATATAAATAAACAAAACAAATTTAGATTTCACCATGTATCTACGGATGAAGTGTATGGAGATCTGAAAGGCACAAATGAATTATTTACTGAGGTGACACCTTATGCACCAAGTTCACCTTACTCTGCTTCCAAGGCAAGTTCCGATCATCTAGTTCGTGCCTGGCAGCGAACATATAAACTACCAACAGTGATTACTAATTGTTCAAACAATTACGGCCCTTTTCAATTTCCAGAAAAACTTATTCCTTTAATCATCCTTAACGCACTTGATGGCAAACCATTACCAATTTATGGTGATGGAGAACAGATCAGAGATTGGTTGTATGTAGACGATCATGCAAGAGCTCTTTTACATGTCGCACTTAATGGGAAGGCTGGAGAAACATACAATATTGGGGGGCATAATGAAAAACAGAATATTGACGTAGTTAAAACTATATGCAATATTTTAGATAAACTGGTGCCATGCCAAATAAAAGGTGTCGAAAAATATAGTGAGTTAATTACCTATGTTGAAGATCGAGCAGGTCATGATGTTCGATATGCAATTAATGCTGATAAAATTGCTAAAGAATTAAACTGGAGGCCTTCTGAAACATTTGAATCTGGCATCAAGAAAACTGTTGAATGGTATTTAAAAAATATTACTTGGTGTGAACGAGTTCAAGATGGAAGTTATATGAGAGAACGCTTAGGTTTAAAAAATTCATGACATTGAAATATAATTTCATTAGCCTATTTCATGAGAGAAATCATTCATTTAGTAAATTAAAGGCATGAGTAAAGTCAATATTATTTGCATGAAATGGGGAGATAAGTTTCCACCAACTTATGTAAATAGACTTTATGCAATGGTAAAAAGAAATCTTACCCTGGATTTTCGCTTTGTTTGTTTTACTGATAACAAAATAGGAATAAAAAAAGAAATAGAAACTCAACCCCTACCTGAAATCAATCTGCCGAATAATGCTCCTGAGCGAGGTTGGAGAAAATTAACGGCATTTAAAAAAAACTTTGGCGGCCTTAAAGGAACAACTCTGTTTCTTGACCTGGATGTAGTTATTGTAGATAGATTGGATGATTTTTTCACTTATCCTGGTGATTTTTTAATTGCTCATGACAAAAAAAATCCAAAAAAAATTGAAGGCAATTCATCAGTTTTTAGGTTTGAGATTGGTCAGTATCATAGTATTCTTTCTAATTTTGAAAAAAATATCAATCAAATAAGAAAAGAAGTTAGGCATGAACAGGCATACTTATCCAATGAAATTTTTAAGCTAAATAAACTTAATTACTGGCCAGATGAGTGGGTGCCAAGTTTTAAGTATCGATGCTGTCATCCCTGGCCCTTTTCTTTATTTAAAACCCCTTTTATCCCCAAAGGCGCAAAAATTATATTATTCCATGGCCTTCCAAATCCACCTGATGCCATAAATGGAATAAGCGGAAAATGGTATCGAAGTATAAAAAAGACACATTGGATTAAAGATTTTTGGCGAGAGTAATAAAAACTAATTATTGAGTTTTTTTTATTTAGAAACTCTAAAACCTTTTCTTATCAACTATTTAGCCGACCCCACTATCCACTAAATCAAGAGGCCATCCTTTGAATGAAGGATCACTCTCGCTGAATATGGACATTTGAGATTCTAAAAATATTAGTTAATATGAATGCAACCTCTAAAAATAGAAATTAAAAAATTCTAATAGTCGCCTAAAATAACTTGCATGGAAGTGCATAATTAAAGCATTATCAGTTCAAATATAGAGATGCAGCAAAAGAAGATAATCGATTTGTCAATAATAATTGTAAATTACAAAAGTTGGGGCGTCCTTCAAAACTGTATTAATTCAATTAAAGGTAAACTATCAAGCTTTTCATATGAAGTAATAATTGTTGATAATCAATCCAACGATGATTGTTTTAAAACATTCCATCAAAATAATGGCTGGGTAAAACTTTTATCCAATAAGGGAAATTACGGATTTTCAAGTGGGTGTAATTTTGGGTCAAAATTCGCTCAATCTAACTTTTTATTATTTTTAAATCCTGATACAGAAATCACTGATGAGCTTGCAATAATTCGCATGCTCGAAATAGCAAAAAACAAAGATCAGGGGATTATTTCATGTAGAAAAATTACACCTGGCAATAAAGTTGAAAGAGAGATTACATTTTTAAATCCATGGTTGACTTTTGGGCTCATCAGGACAATATACAAAAAAGTTTTCTTCAAACGAATTGAAAGTATTTATCCAAACTCGAAATCAATATGGAATCCAGAATGGGTCACTGGGTCAATTTTTCTTTTATCTAGAGAAAACTTTGAGCTAATTGGAGGTCTTTCAGAAAAAGATTACTGGATGTATTTTGAAGAAATGGATCTTGCTCAGAAAATAAGGAAAATTAATAAAAAAATTACACTAATAAGAAATGTCAGTATTATTCACCATCACGGCGGATCTTCTCGAGTAAATCCTATTACCTATTCTATTACGAAATCAGAACTAATTGCATCTAGACATGTTTACATTGAAAATCACTATTCTAAAAACATCGAAAATTATTTTCTTCATATCGCAGTTATTCTTACTTCTATCTTAAGTCAAGCATCACAGGTAATATTTACCTTACCCTTCTTTTGGTCTGATAATTTCAGAAAAAGACTATTATTATTAGCAAAAACTGTGAAATATTATTTGAATGCCGTAAGATATAGAAGCTGGAAAAGTAGAAGAATAAACCTTAAATTATGAAAAAAGAATTTTTAAGTTATTTAAACTCTCTTTTGAACTATTTCACATAATAGCCAAATCATTATATGAAGAGAAATAAGAATAAATTCGAGCAATTTTTTTCTCTAAAAAGACATATCAGAAGGCTTGGAGGGAGAAAACTATCTGAAGATATATCTAACGAAGATCTAAAAAAGATTAAAAAAACAATTCTTCCTAACGAAGAAATTGTCTACACTCATGGGAGTTCGGATAAATTACTTGACCACATCTCTTCCTTGCAAAAAGAATTCTCAGGACAGAGTGAGCTACTTTTCTATCATGCAAAAATAATTGTTCTTATTAGAAGGGGGATTGATACCAATAAGAATATCAAAATATTTGAAAACCTTTGGCTAAAAGAGAAAAAATTTCTTTTAGAAAACCTCAATATTAGATGGCTTGTATCTGCATCTGATACTTTTATAGATCACTCCTCTGATAATTGCACTAAGGCTCTAGCCTTCTCATCCATTTGTCTTGTCAACACACTAAAACTTCAAGAGTCTGAGAGGTTTATAGGAGATATGGGCCATATCAAAGACAATAAAGAGAAAATTAACCGACTTGATAATGAAGAAAGATTTCCATTGTTTGACGGCACTTCGGTATTCAAATTTGGTACTGATGACACAATTAGAAATATGCGCTGGAGATTAAATAAATTAGCAAAATTAAACGTTGCTGGAGAGATATTACTCGAAATTTTTCTTCGTGTTCAAAACTTTGATACTGTATATCAAAGAACTAAAAAAAGACATACTAGAGAAAAAACATCTTGGTGGTAGAGCATGTGTAACGTGATTGTTATTAGCCTTAAAGAAGCTTCAGAAAGGCGTTCATTTCAAAAAAAGCAACTTGAAAAGTTAGGACTTTCTTACGTTTTTTTAGATGCTATTAGTTCAAATACTGTTAGTGATAAATTAATAAAAAATCATTATTATGATTGGTTAAGGCCTTTAACAAAACCAGAAATGGCATGTTTTTTTTCTCATTCTTGTGCATGGCAAAAAGTTATCGATGATGATAAGCCCTATTTAATTCTTGAAGATGACGCCCTATTATCAAAAAGGTTGAAGTCTATCTTTAATAAACTCTTGTGTTTCGATAAGGCTGATCATATCTCACTAGAAAACAGAGGTAGAAAAAAATTCGTTTCCAAATTTAATGAAAAAGTAGAGTCTAAAGTATACTTATACAATCTCCTTCAAGACAGAACAGGTGCTGCTTGTTATATGCTTTGGCCTTCAGGTGCAAAGAAATTAATCAATTATCAGAATTCAAATGGAATTGCTTTAGCTGATGCGCACATAACGTCATGTTCAAAACTCAAAAGTTTTCAAGTAGAGCCGGCTCAATGCATTCAATTAGATCACTGTAATTTATATAATATAAGAAATGAATACACTAAACTTGGAAAATCTACTGTCAGCAAAGCTGAAAACTATAGTGGAAATTATATCTTTCGAATCAAAAGAATGTTTTCGGAAATTAAGATGGCCATTCACATATTAAGAATTTCCTTAACATCTCAAAGAAGATATATAAAAATCAATAAGTCTGACTTTAGTTAATTCTCCATATGAAGTTACACAATTAAAACTTGAGGATAGCATATAAGGAAAAGGTTACTGATATAATCTTGCACTAAAGATTTTCATATTATTTCAACCATCCATCTTATGACTGACACATCAGAAGTTGTTCACAAAAACTTTGTTAGAAATCAAATTCAAGAAGATCTTGCAAATGGTTTACACACAGATATTGTTACTCGCTTCCCACCTGAGCCAAATGGTTACCTTCACATTGGTCATGCTAAATCGATTTGCTTAAACTTTGGCTTAGCTAATGACTTTAGTGGAAAATGTAATTTGCGCTTTGATGATACCAATCCTGCCAAAGAGAGTATTGAGTTTGTCGAATCTATTAAACAGGATGTACAGTGGTTAGGTTTTAACTGGGATGGTGAAATTCGCTACAGTTCAGACTACTTTCAAATTTTTTATGAATGCGCCTTAGAATTAATAAAGAAAGGTCTGGCCTATGTATGTTATCTTGACGCTAAACAAACTCGTGATTACCGCGGAACCCTAAAGGAAGTAGGAAAAAATAGCCCTTATCGTGACACTACAATTGAAGAAAACCTTAACCTATTTAAAGAAATGAAGGCTGGAAAATTTTCCGAAGGCGAATGCGTTCTTCGCGCTAAAATTGATATGTCAAGCCCTTTTATTTGTATGAGAGATCCAGCATTGTATCGCATTCGTTTCGATCATCACCATCAAACCGGCAATAATTGGTGTATCTATCCGATGTATGATTTTGCTCATTGTATTAGCGATGCAATTGAAGGCATTACCCATTCACTATGTACATTAGAATTTCAAGACAATCGTCGCCTATATGATTGGTTCTTGGAACATTTAGAGCGCTTTAATCAACCTAATCGACCGCATCAATATGAATTCTCACGCCTTAATTTGGAATATACCGTGATGTCTAAGCGAAAGTTGCAACAATTGGTTGAAGATGGGTTTGTTTCAGGCTGGGATGACCCCCGTATGCCTACCATCTCAGGATTAAGACGTCGTGGTTACACCCCAGCTGCAATTCGTGATTTTGCCGAGCGAATCGGTATATCTAAGGTTGACTCAATGACTGATATGAAAATCTTAGAAGATGCGTTACGAGACAACTTGAATATCGTAGCACCTCGCACCATGGGTGTACTAGATCCTATCAGAGTGATAATTGAGAATTATCCACAGGACTCAATTGAAACTATATCTGCACCTAATCACCCGCAAAATGAGAGTATGGGCGAAAGAGAAATTTTCTTTTCAAGAGAAATTTTTATTGATAGAGATGATTTTTGTGAAGTTGCCCCTAATAACAAATATAAAAGACTCTCTGTTGGTAAAGAAGTTAGACTAAGAAATGCCTATGTTATCAAAGCAATAACTTTTGACACTGATTTCGATGGAAATATTACAACAGTCTATGCAGAATATGACAAAGAGACTCTAGGGAAAAACCCTATTGATGGAAGAAAAATTAAAGGTGTAATTCATTTTGTCGAAGCCTCTCAGGCAGTACAAACAGAATTTAGAGTTTATGATAGATTATTCTTGACAGAAAACCCCGGAAAGCATGATAAATTTGAAGAACTAATTAATCCTAATTCTCTGGTTTCTACTATAGGTTTCTGCGAAAGAAATATGATCGGCGCTGAACTTTATAAGTCTTTTCAGTTTGAAAGAAATGGTTATTTCTGTAGAGACAAAGACAATGATGAAGGGATGTTAGTGATGAATAAAACTGTTTCTCTTAGAGATACCTGGAGCAATTAAACCATCCCCTTGATCCAATCATTCACTAGAGTTAACTCTTCAGTGCTTGTAAGGTCAATCTTTAAAGGCGTGATAGATACAAAATTATTTTTGATTGCATAGAAATCAGTTCCAGGCCCATTTTTATCCTCTTTGCCATTCTCTCCAATCCAGAAGAGTGAGGGGTCTTTCTGATCTTGAATAATATTTTCAGATTTATGCCTCTTTCCAAGCTTTGTTGTTTGAAATCCTTTAATTTGACTGTAAGGAATATCGGGGACATTTACATTTAGAACTGTGTCTGTTGAAAGTTTTGAGAATTGCATATTATTTACTATCAATTCAGCGACTTCTGCTGCTGTTTCAAAATTCGAACCCTTCCAGCTCGCAAGTGAGATTGCAATTGAAGGGTAGCCGACAAATCTACCTTCAATAGCTGCTGCAACAGTTCCTGAGTAAATAACATCATCGCCTAGATTAGGTCCAAAGTTAATACCTGATATTACTAGATCAAAATCATCTTTAAAATACCCGCATAGCGCAAAATGGG
>Ga0255777_10002403_pt1 | contig 16685 bp, 14 predicted proteins | sample 101ome_15_FD_179975 | JGI IMG/M metagenome (GOLD analysis project Ga0255777, IMG submission 179975) | Coastal salt marsh microbial communities from the Groves Creek Marsh, Skidaway Island, Georgia - 101402AT metaG (version 2) | ecosystem: Environmental > Aquatic > Marine > Intertidal zone >... | reverse complement strand
ACTAATACTTCTTTATTCGAAAAAGTTACCTCGATGAGTAAAAAAATCTGGCTTCCAAGATCATTTTTCATATTATTTATTGTGAATGCATTATTACGTATCACTAGAATCAAGTTCCACGGTATTACAATAGGCTGGAAGAGTTGGATTAAATCAGAAATTGAGTTTGGTTATCACTCACGAACTGGCTGGTCTATGAAGGTCAAAGGGTCTGGTAGATTTACTGTGGGTCGATATTGTGCTATCGGTGAGAGACTTACAGTTATTACAAGCAATCATGACATGAGATCGCCCATAATAGCATATCGTTTGCAAAAACAGTTGTTTGGATTTCGAAAAGTTTCCAAAATCGCTGTTGATGTCCATGTAGAAAACGATGTTTGGATAGGTGACAATGTAACTCTTTTACCGGGCATACAAGTTGGAAATGGCTCTATTATAGGAGCCGGAGCAGTAGTTTCCAAAAATGTAGAGCCTTTTTCGATAGTTGCTGGTAATCCTGCAAAAATTATAGGAATGAGATTTTCTAATAATGAGATTGAATATCTTAACAAAATTAAATGGTGGGAATTAGACATAGATGAATTAAAATCTAACAAGGATTATTTTGACTATTTTGATAAGTATTCTTCATAAAGTTTTTAGGTCGAATACTTTTAATATTTTTTGGGTATAACTTATGGGGGTAAGTAAGATCATTATAATTGGAGCACCTCGCTCAGGTACAAATATGCTCCGAGATATTCTAACTTCGTTTGATGATATTGCTACTTGGCCATGTGATGAGATTAATTATATTTGGCGCCATGGCAATATTTTATATCCCTCTGATGAAATTCCTGCAATGTTGGCAAAACCTGAAATAATTGATTTCATTAACAATAGTTTTCTTGATATTTCAAAAAGATATAACTCTAACATTATTGTAGAAAAAACCTGTGCTAATTCTCTTCGATTGCCCTTTGTTGATGCTGTTTTACCTGATGCAAAATATATTTTCATTCATCGTGACGGCATAGATACTACAGGCTCTGCTAAAAAACGCTGGACCGCTAAACCTGATATCCGCTATATTTTTGCAAAAGTTCGTTTTGTACCCTTAACAGACATACCCTATTATGGAGTCAGGTATCTTTGGGGTAGGGTCTATCAGTTTTTCTCACGTGAAAAACGCTTGGCATTTTGGGGTCCGGTTCTTAAAGATATGTCGGTTATTTTGCAAAGTCATAATCTTAATGAGGTCTGCGCTCTTCAGTGGCAGCATTGTGTTGAAAAATCCGAGGAGGCTTTTTCAAAGATTCCTTCTGACAGAGTGATTCGAATAAGTTACGAAGACTTTGTCCTTAAACCAAAACAGAATCTAAGCAATATCATGCAGTTTATTGGTAAAGATGTTATGCCGGAGGAAATTGCTATTGCTGTAAAGGATGTTTTTCCTCAAAGTATTGGAAAAGGTCGTAAGGCATTAAGCGAGCAAGAAGTTAAAAATCTGGAGTCATTAGTTGGTAAAACATTAAAACGATATGATTACTTATAGAAAGAATGAAATCCATGAATTAAGAACCCTTCATGCTTTTCAAAAAAGAACATTTGACATATTCTTTGCGACTTTTGGGCTTCTGATTTTATGGTGGCTGATCCTCATATCATGGGTCTGTGCAAGTTTTGAAACAAGATCTAATGGTTTTTTTACACAGAAAAGGGTTGGGTTAAATGGAAGAATGTTTAGCATAATTAAAATAAAAACAATGCGACCTATTTCAAATATTGAAACTACAGTTACAAAAAATGATGATCCTCGTATTACAGTGCTTGGCGCCTTTTTTCGCAAAACAAAGATTGATGAATTACCACAACTTTGGAATATTCTTTCTGGCGACATGAGTTTTGTTGGTCCTCGACCAGATGTTAGAGGCTTTGCTGATCAGCTTAAAGGAATTGAGCGTTCTATTTTATTTATACGTCCAGGATTAACCGGTCCTGCTTCTCTCAAATACCATGATGAAGAGAAGTTGTTGGCTAAACAGGATGATCCAGAAACGTATAATAAAAATATAATTTGGCCGGACAAAGTGCGGATAAATATGAACTATATTTGTAATTGGTCTCTTAAGACTGATATTTATTATATTTTTAAAACAATATGTCGTTAAATACTGAAAGGTTCGTTGACTGAAGTGCGGTGAAAAAATGAGTAATATGCTCGATTATGACCAATTTTGGGATAATTTAAATTCCGTTGATCTTCCCTCATTTTTAGACATTGAGGAGTTTTTAAAGGCAGAAAATCGTTCTTCAACAATTTTTCCAGTCTTTAGGGGTTCTGGCATCACCACCTCTATTCAATTTTTTTCTTATTGGCTCAAAAAGCATGGGAATAACGTTATTATTCGCTTGACCTTCCGCCGCATATGCGGAGAGCTATTAAAAAGAAAATACAAAATCATTACTGAATACAGGTCTTACGAGCTGCAAGTTTCAGAGTATTTTTCTGATTTGGAAAGTGGATTTTGTGGGTCTGTTGAGATTGAGGTTTATTCTAAAAATAAACCTCTTTACACTTTCCCAGCCATAACCCTTTGTTATGAAGGAAATGGGTCCAGCTCGTTGGTGCACAGTTGCATTAGAACATATAATAAGAACGAAACAGTAAATGACTACGCAATTGGGTACCCACAAACTGGATTTGACACACATTTTTGTTATCAAACTAAAAATTACATATGTTTTTTTGGGGGGGATTCTTCAACGTATAGTCTTTGTATTGAGCTATTTGATGATGATTTTTCGAGAAGCTACGATTTAGAAATAGATAATGAGTCCTACGGACAAATGCACATTATATGGCTGGAAGATCTTATAGACAGTTCAGATATTGGGTTGTTAAAGAATCCAATGTGTTTAATTAATCATGACTTACAAGATGTTTTCCCTCGTTTTTACGTTGGTATCTTAAATGAGAATTGTCCGCCTACATTGACCCATACATTCTTCGACACTTCCAGAGCACAGGATTTACTAAATGACAATGAGTTAACTTTAAGGGCAAGCAATAAAGATTATCATCGATATTTTGACTCTGCTTTTATAGTTCCAATTTTCCCATTAAATTCCTTTGATACGGCGCTACGAACATACGGACAAAACCTATCTTTTTATGGGGACACGCTTTTGACTATCTACACAATCCAAGGAGAAGGTATATATTCTAGAAGTCTTTCCGAGGCGGAAATGTTCAATCTCAATGCATCTGGTCAGCTAGAACTGTCTGCACTTTTAAGTTCATTAAATGCTGAAACAGATCAATTCTATAGCCTAAAGTTAGCTTTCGTGAACAAAGAAAAGCCCTTTCCTAAGCGCTTTAAATTGGGTTTTAATGTTAAAAGAAAAACCCATAATCTTGGAACAAACATCTGTTTTGCTCCGTTAGTTGTCTCTGAGAATACATTCACTAAGCCTTTTAATAGACGGTGGTTTCCAGTAGGCGGATCAAGAAATTATGTCGCAACAGTTCACAATACTTCGTTAGAATTAGATGATCGTAGTGCTAATAGGGAGTGTGAATTTGAATTTATTAACCATCATGGCGAGACTTTGAAGAAACACATTATTGTCAATAGCAACGCCAGTGTTATTCTTAATGTAAGGCAAGACAATGAATTGAATCACTTCTTAGGAAAGCATGGTGGATGGTGCATGGTCACATCCAAGTCGTATCTCACCGATGCATATTATTTTTCTGTGACGGAAAAGCAGATTGGCGGGGATCACGGATATTAACCAGCAATCCATGTAGACGTGGCATACAACCTACTTACGTTGCGTAAAGCTGCTGAAAATGGTGAGTTAGAAGCGCTTATTGAGCAGCAAGTTCAGTTTGGCAGACGAGATGACTTTGTGCAAAAGCAACAAGCACTTCAACCTATAAAGTCGATTTCATTTTCTAATTTTTATAATAAAAAGTATATGATAATGTACTAATTTGATAGATTTTTATTTATGTGGAAGACTGAACAAGAAGAATTTTGGGCTGGCGACTTTGGTGCCGAGTACATTGATAGAAATAATTCGGAGCAATTGCTATACTCAAAAGTTGGAATGTGGGCAAAAATGCTCCAGTCAGCAAATAATGTGAGTTCAATTAGAGAACTTGGGTGCAATATTGGCTTGAACTTAGTTGCTTTGAAGCGACTTAATCCAAAATTAAGTCTTTCCGGCTATGAAATTAATAAGGAAGCAGTTCGCCAAGCAAATGAGTTTAATGTTGCTAAAATTAAGAGAGGTTCTATTTTAAATAAGATAGAAGATGAGGCTGTCGATTTAACCTTCACTGCTGGGGTTTTAATTCACATTAATCCTAACTACTTATCTAATGTATATGAAAATCTTGTTTATGGTTCAAATAGATATGTTCTCTTAGCGGAATATTATAATTCTTATCCTACCTCAATAAATTATAGGGGACACACTGATAGACTATTTAAGCGTGATTTTGCTGGTGAATTGATAGATAATTATGGACTTAAACTTGCTGATTATGGGTTTATTTACAAGCGAGATAATTGGGCACCTCAAGACGACATTAGTTGGTTTTTATTAGAAAAGTAACCAAATTTCATATCCCTATTTTGCTTAAATATTTTTCGTTTTAGTAGCTTTGTAAAAGCAACAAGAACTTCAACCTATAAAATCGATTTCGAATTTTTAATCAAGTAAGATATTAATGTAGTATTTTAATACTTAAAATGTAAATAAAAGAAATTAACTAAATTTTTGGATAAATCTCTCCGTTGTAGAAAGGATGTTTGGTTGAAAGTGTCAAAAATATGGATTTGGCGTCATCAAAATCAGTTTGTGAGAAAGTTTTTTTAAACGCGGCAATAGATTTTTTTTCGAGTGCCAATACCCTTTTATTTTTATCTGTCTTCGCACCAAACACTATCACCTTGTGAGAACTATTAAAGAGTTTTTTAAAAATAAATTCCACTCTTTTTACATGATAATCAGAAGTTATAACACTTAGCTGATTGATATGCTTATCTTGGAGATATTTAAAACAATAATAAGCGTCACCTACTGTGTCTCTTGAGGAGGGTAGAGATACTATTGATTTATGATTTATTTTTGAATTGTTTAAAATAAATTTTTTAACTACATCTGATATGGGTACTGAGCAATCCGATCGATATGCCCATCCAGAAGTGATTATTAATTCATAATTTTCCTTAGTGAATTTCTCTATTGCAAGATTTGCACGAGCAGCAGATTCCTTGTTTAGAACACAATTCTTTGACATAAGATGTGATAGAACTAGAAGGCATTTCATTGAGATTTTTTAAAGTGATCTAGGGTAACTCTATCACCTCTTTTTGCTGATTTAATACATTTAGATCCTATAACATTTTTATAGTATTTTGCCTCTAAGCCAAAACCGGGACGAATACGTTTAACAGAGTTGCTTGAGATAGTTTCACCTTCATTAACATCATCAACGAAATATAGTGATCGTCTGAAAACTTTATTAGAATCTTCTAAAGTCGACCTAACAAAGGTATTTGATCCCAGTGAACTAAATGCTGTTTTAGTGTCTTCGATCAGCATCTTCATCTCTTTTGGCTCTATTGAGAAACTACTATCCACTCCACCATCAGATCTATTGATTGTAAAATGTTTTTCGATAATAACCGCACCTAGCGATGTTGCAACAATACTTGCAAGATTTCCAATTGTATGATCAGAAAGCCCTATATGAACATTAAACTCTTTTTGAAGAATATTAATTAAATTAAGATTGGATTCACTTACGGGAGTAGGGTAACTACTTATACAATGAAATAAGGCAATTTTAGAATTGCCAGAGGATTTCGCAGTTTCTATCGCATCTCCAATCTCTGCAAGAGATGCCATTCCAGTTGAAATTAAAATCGGTTTATTTTTTGTGGCTATATACTTAATTAAAGATAAATCTACTATTTCGAATGATGCAACTTTATAAGCTGGACAGTGTAAGGATTCCAAAAGATCTACAGCTGTTTCGTCAAAAGGAGAAGATAAAAGCGTAATACCGATTTTCTTAGCGTATAAGAATAGATCTTTGTGCCATTCAAAAGGAGTATGTGCCTCACCATAGAGATCATAAAGCGATCTTCCCTTCCACAGACCGTCGGAAATAAGAAAGTCAGTGTTCTCTACATCAATTGTCATAGTATCAGGTGAATATGATTGGATTTTTACTGCATTAGCACCAGAAATTTTTGCAGCCAATATTGTTTCTTTTGCTCTCTGAATTGAGCCATTATGGTTAGCAGATATTTCAGCAATAATGTATGGTCGAAGGTGGCTGCTAATTCTTCTCGAATCAATAAAAAAATCATTGTCATTCATATTTAAGCCCTTCATGTTTTAATTTAGTAATCTCTTCTGTAATGTTAGAAGTCCAACCGGAAAAATTATGAGGTAAATCCTTTACATAATGGTGGCTTCCAGATCCATTTTGTTCTCGTGCAATCCAATCATCATTGAGTAAACAGTGAAGATGCTCTATAAACAAATTCTCTATTTCTTTAATTAAGACTTTGTATGTTTTTAGAAAAGTATCATCTTCTTTTTTGAAATTAACCAATCTTTGCCAAACAATTGGACCTGTATCTAATCCACTGTCTATGAGATGAATTGAAACACCCGCCGGAGTTTTATCATAGAATGACCAAAAATTTGGATGAGCTCCACGATTATAGGGCAAGTAAGAAATATGTAAGTTAAAGATAGGACACCCCAATTTATCAATCGTACTTTGTTTAATAATATATCTGTAACCAAAACATACCACAAAATTATAATTTTCTGTGATGTTAAATTGGCTATCAGTCTGATCTACTAAGCAGTTATTTTTTATTAATGCCTTAATAATAGATGTCTGTTTTTCATTAAATCCTAAGAACAATACTTTTTTAAGGGGATTAGAAATTCCATTAAACCGCTTCATATTGACCATTAATATTAATTCTTATTTAAAAAAAAGTATATCAGAACAATCAAAAATCAATAAATTAATAAACTTATGAATAATTAAAAAAACCCTTCTAAAAAGTTAGTTTTGAATTGAATATGTTTCCTAAATTATCATTTGGAAAATATAAAAAGTTAACATTGCTGTTATAAAATAATTTTTATATTTTTAAATTCACTAAGATTGTAGAAATGAACCTGTGCGTAATTCCTGCCCGTAGCGGAAGCAAAAGAATAGTTGATAAAAATATAAAACTTTTTAATGGTATGCCTATTATTGCTTGGTCGATTCTCTCTGCAGTCGAATCAAATTGTTTTGATAAGGTTATTGTCAGTACAGATAGTCAGGTAATTGCTGACATATCAGAAAACTATGGAGCAGTTATACCTTTCCTAAGACCTAAGGAATTAGCTGATGACTATTGTGGGACTACCCCTGTAGTAATTCATGCCATTAATTGGTTTATAAAAAATAATGAAAATTTTGATAAGATATGCTGCTTATATCCTACAGCTCCATTGCTATCTTTTAAATCCATAATTGTTGGTAAAAATATTTTGGATTCTTCAGATGCGGATTTTAGTGTTTCAGTTTCAAGTTTCCCATATCCGCCGCAAAGAGCGTTGAAAATAAATGAATCTGAGAAATTGGAAATGCTTCATCCAGAGCTCTTTAATTTCAGGTCTCAAGACTTAGAAGATTTGTGGCATGATGCTGGTCAATTTTATTGGGGAAAAAAACACGCATGGCTTGGAGATAAGACATTTTTTCAAGGCAACACTGCACCTGTGGTTGTACCCAGACATACTGTTGTAGATATTGATACTATCGAGGACTGGAGAGAGGCCGAAATACTCTCACAAGTCATAGGAACCAAAAGTTCATAGAATTTCTTTATGCATTCTAGAGATCAATTTCTTAAAAAATTTAATTCGGTTTTGACCGAAAGTCCTGGAGTGGCTGTTATTCACTCTGATTTATCAAATTTTAGGGCTAATAATAAAGAATTTATCTGGAGCATTCTTTATACTTTTAAAATGCTAGTTGATGATGGTTGGACTTTGCTTTTTCCTGCTTTCACCTTTAGTTTTTGTTCAGGGAAGCCATATTCATATAGTAAATCAAAGTCAGAAACAGGAATTTTAGCTGATAAGGTATTAGAAATTTTTTCTGGAGCAAAAAGGACAGCCTCACCAATATATTCTTTTGTAACTCTCGGAAATCCACCAAATTCCATCATCGAAGATTCAGGAAAAACAACATTTGGGGTTAATAGTGTATTTGAGTGGCTAGAGAAACAGAATGCTCATGTGGTGATGTTTGGTTGTGAGTGGAGTTATTGCACTCAATTCCATAGATATGAAGAGATTTTATCTGTCCCTTATAGGAAGTTTAAAATTTTTGAAGGGTCTGCTGATTATGGAGTGGGCCCGATTAATGTTAAGACCTCAATGTTTGTAAGGTCTCTGGAATATAATCCTATTAATGATTTTTCACCAATTGTTAAAGAACTAGAATCTAATGATCTCATCAAGAAAACAGTTTTACTTGGTGCACCTGTGCAGAGTACAAGAGTCAAAGATATAAAAGATTTATGTCTCAGACAAATAGAATGTGATCCATTCATTTATCTATCGAACAAAAATGAGGTTATGAAGAAAATCACAGAGAACTCTGAGAGAAGTAGGCAAGAAAAACTCACAGTTTCAATTTTTAGCAGTAAAAATATAGAATTATTTGAGAAGTATTTATTACAGTTTTTAAATAAACTAATCCCAGATAGGACAACACACATCATACATATACCATTTGGGCAAATGTATAAAAGCTTAATTGATCAATCAAGTAATGTTTGGGAGTCACCTCCACTTATCAAGATATATATAGATAGACTTAGAGATATACCAGGATATGATTTCCATAACAAAAGTAAAGTAATTGAGGCAGTTCGTCAATATGCCAAGATTATAAAAGAGTTCCATCAATGTTCAAATGGATGGAGTTTAGTTCACTTTTTCACTCAGGATTCTCCTTCACGTGCAGCAAGTCATATCTTCCAAGACAAAAAACTGATTAGTGAATGTAACGATATACTTTTTTCAGAGCTTAAAGGTGACAATCAAATTTTATTTGTTGACACATTTTCAGAGATTGCTTGTTATGATGGATCACCATTCGATCCGAGACTTGAATTCATTGGTAAGTTTAGTTTTAGTGACGGATTTTCAGAACATTTGGCACGTAAGTGGGTTTCGTTAATTATTGCAATGTTTGGTAAAGATGTGCGATTAATAGTAGTTGATTTAGATAATACACTTTGGGGCGGTATTCTTGGTGAAGAGGGAATAGATGGATTACAATTAGGCGGAGACTACCCGGGAAATGCATTTAAAGCATTTCAAGCTGAATTATTAGAACATCAAAAAAGAGGAGTTGCTATTGGTGTTGCCTCAAAAAATGATACAGATTTGGTTTTGAGGTCGATTTCTCAGATGCAAGATATGCTTATTCGTGAGCAAAACATTCAAGTACATAGAATTAACTGGGAGCCTAAATGGAAAAATATAGTTAATATGGCAGCAGAACTAAATTTGGGTTTAAGTTCTGTTATGTTCATAGATGATAATCCGGTAGAACGAGAGGCAGTAAAACGTAATCTTCCTGATGTCAAAATCTTGCCACTTTCAAACGATCCTGCAGAATATGTTTCAATATTAAGATCATCACCCTTTTTGCAGCCTATTGAAATCACCAGCGAAGACTTGGGTCGATTATCTGATTTCTCAGTCAATAGAGAACGAAATGTTCTGAAAAGAAAGGCTATGAGCCTAGATGATTACTATGTTTCATTAGATATTTCATTAATTTTTTCTGATATCAGTCCAAGCAACTCCTCAAGAGCAGCTCAACTTTGTCAAAAGACCAATCAATTTAATACCACTTCTCGGCGCTATAATCAAAAACAACTTTATTCTCTAAAGAAAGCAGGGCATGAGGTTTTGATTGTAAATTATTCTGACAAATTCTCACCTTCAGAAAACATTGGTCTTATAGTAATAAAATATTATGGAACTAAAGAGGCAGTAATTGACCTGTATCTTTTATCCTGCAGAGTTTTAGGAAGGGGTATTGAGGCTGCAATACCAAATATTGTAGCAAATATTGTCGCTTCAAAAGGGATTGAAAGATTAATGGCAGAAATAATTGAAACAGAACGTAACACCCCTGCACGAAATGTTTACAAAGAAGCTGGTTTTGAGAAATTTGACTCAGGGAATATGTGGAATTTGGACATAACTAAGAAAAAAATACCACACTGGATAAAGTATTCACTGCAAAATGAGGTTTGATATGAGTATAGACTTCGAAAAATTTGCCGTAGGCGATGTGATTAATTTTGAAAAAGAGTTCACCCTAACTGATTTTGAAAATTTTTCAAAAATAAGTGGAGATTTTAATCCACTTCATCATAATAAAGAATATGCGGCGCTTCACAATGGTAATAACAACATAGTTCCATTGCACCTGATTATAGCCCCGCTTTCTCGGGTTGCTGGAATGAATTTCCCAGGCACACCCTCTCTATACTTGAGTCATAGTGTAAGAGCTATCAGTCAATTAAGATATGAGGAAAAAATTACCTACTCTGCCAAGATTCTGGCAATAAATTCTGTAAAGAGAGTAATGACAATCAAGGTAATTGGATTTGTAGGAAAAAAAGTTATTTTCGATGCAGAGTTGAAGACTCGCGCATTAAGGTCTGAATGGGACCAAGAGATAGATTGCGAAATATTCCAAGATTCTTCAAAGGGTCGAGTATTGATCACTGGATCTTCTGGAGCAATTGGTTCGGCTATTGCAAATAAATTTGCTCGGGAAGGATGGCCTTTATTATTACAAAGTAGATCGAAACGTGATGCAAGTGAAATTATTTCTATGGATAAAAATAATATTTCTATAGAGCTTGTAAAGGCAGACTTGAGTACTAAAAAGGGTATTGATACGTTGATCAAAAAGATAGATTTGTTAGGTGATATAGGAACAGTTATTCATACAGCATCTCCACCATTGAATTCACCATTCAAAGATCTTGCTGAAATAAATTATACTGCTCTAAAAACTATTACGGAAGCTGCAGTGCCAGATATGTTAAAAAAACAAAAGGGTAAAATAGCGCTGATTGGAAGTACAGCAATGATGTCGATGATTGACGGTCTTGAAGACTATGCAGCTTCCAAATCTATGGCGGCAAGTTATCTTAAGCGTCTGGATTCTGGGCTAGGGCACTATGGCATCAATGGTTATGTCTTTGCGCCGGACTTTGTATCAACAGAATATTCAGAGAAAATTAGAGGAAATTCGCCATCTCTTCTTCCAGAAGAGGTTGCATCAAAGCTCTATAAAATGTTGACTTCTGAATCATCTTTTATGACTGTGCAATATTTAGATTCTTTAATGGATGGTTCGTATGGATTCTCACATAATAGCCAATCCAATGATAATTTACTATTAAATTCTATTTATTCGAAGAATGATAAAGACAAAATAGATCAGTTCATAGACGATAGTGAGAGTAAATTAGTTAAATGCATTCAATTAATTCTGCCAAATGCCTCATATGAACAAATACGTGATGGCGGAATGGGTATAACACCAGGGTGGGACTCATTAGCTCAAATTCAAGTCATATTAGAAGTGGAAAAGTTGTTTGAACATCGATTTACTTCTTCCGATTTTGAAAATTTAAAGACCTTCAATGGAATCCTGAAAGTCTTAAATTAATCTAAAGATATGTTCTGATGAAAGGTATTGAGATACACCGGTTTGCAAGTGAAATATGGCCTTACAATAGAAGCATTACTGGCCAGGGAGTAAGAGATACTTTAGAACAAATCAAAATTCATTTGCCAAGATTGAAAATTGAAGGTGTTCAAACAGGAACTGATGTTTTTGATTGGAAAATTCCAAAAGAGTGGAATGTGAATGAGGCTTATATTGTTTCTCCAGATGGAGAAAGAATTTGCGAATTTAGTAAGAACAACTTACACTTATTAGGTTATAGCATATCATTTGATGGATATTTAGATCTTAAAGAATTAAAAGAACATCTTTACACCCTTCCAGGTCAACCAAATGCTATTCCATACGTTACTAGTTATTATGAAGAAAGATGGGGCTTTTGTCTTTCTCAAAATCAGTATGACCAATTATTAGAGGGTGAGTATTACGTAAAAATTGATTCAGAACATTTTGATGGTTTTCTAAACTATGGAGAACTAATAATTCCAGGAAAAAAATCAGAAGAAGTTTTTCTTAGCACCTACATTTGCCATCCATCAATGGCCAATAATGAGCTTTCTGGTCCAGCAGTTTTAACTTACCTAGCGAAGTGGATCGAAGAGCTTAAGGGTCTTCAATATACATATAGAATTGTATTCATTCCTGAAACTATTGGTTCAATAACATACCTTAGTCTCCATCATGAGAATATGAAGAAAAATATAATTTCAGGTTTTAATATTAGTTGTGTGGGCGATAACCGGGCATATTCTTATTTGCCATCTCGTAATGGAAATACATATAGTGATATTGTGGCCAAGCATGTTTTAAAACATATAGATTCTAATTTCAAAGAATATACTTGGTTAGATAGGGGAAGCGACGAAAGGCAGTACTGTGCCCCAGGTATTGATTTACCTATTGCATCAATAATGCGAACAAAGTATGGTGAATACCCAGAATACCATACATCACTTGATGACTTGGAAAGAGTTGTTACTCCAGAAGGCTTAGATGGCGGCTATTGGGCTCTTCGCAGAGCAATTGAATCAATTGAAAAGAATAAGAAGTATAGTTTAACAGTGCTTTGTGAACCGCAGATGTCTAAACATAAACTTTACCCAACCCTTTCAACTAAAAAATCAGGAGAAAAAGTTAAATTGATGATGAATCTAATTAGTCTATGCGATGGAAAAAACTCCCTATTAGATATTGCTGAAATCTTAAGTTCTCCAATATGGGAATTATATGAAATTATAGAAATTCTCGTTAGTCATAAATTACTAAAAGAAAATGAGTGAAATTTGCATAATTGATTATGGCCACGGAAACATAGCCTCAATATATTATGCTTTGCATAATATAGGTGCAAATATCCAAGTATCAAACTCATTCTCTGACATTAAAAAATCTGATAAATTAATCCTTCCAGGTGTTGGATCCTATAGAAGTGGTTTTGATGCATTAAAAAAAAATAATCTCGACGACATTCTGACAGAAGTTGTAATGTTTAAGAAAAAACCCATATTGGGAATTTGCCTCGGAATGCAACTAATGTTTAGTCATAGCGAAGAAGGAGATTCTGAGGGGCTGAATTGGCTGAATGGGAAAATAGAAAAGATTAAAGTTAAGTCCAGAGAGAAGTTGCCTCATATTGGATGGAATACAGTAACAGATCTTAAAACTAATAGTATAGTGCCCCATGAAAATGGAGAGTTATTAAGCGAATATTATTTTGTTCATTCATACGCTTTCCAAGAAAGAAATGAAATTGTAACGCATTGGTGTAATTATGGATATGGATTTGCCGCATCCATAGAATCAGAAAACATATTCGGCATGCAGTTTCATCCAGAAAAAAGCCACAGAGCTGGAATAAAAATATTATCAAATTTTTTAAAGTTATAAGTTCATGTTAAAGAAAAGAGTAATTCCAGTTCTTCTATCAAAGGATGGAGTTATAGTAAGAAGTAGAAAATTTTCTCTTCATCAAACAACTGGAAATTATCTAGAGCAAGTCAAAAGATATATTGAGTGGGGTGCAGATGAAATAATTTATTTAGATATTTCTAGAAAAAATGAAAGCTACTTTTCAGATAATTATCAAACAATCGGTTCAAGAACATCAGGGGCAAAAATTGAAAATATTACTTCTTTTGAGGATATTATTAGAACAATTGCGAAAAATTGTGATGTGCCACTTACTATTGGAGGACGGATAGAAAAGATAGATGATGCTGAAAATTTATTAAAAATTGGCGCGGACAAAATAATGGTCAATTCATTACTTCATAAAAATTTTCCTGAAGTTCAGAGCATTATCTACAAATATGGTTCCCAGTGTGTTGTTGCAGGTATAGATGTCAAGAGAGTAGATAATGACTGGAGAGTTTTTCATAGTTTTGGAAAAATAGATAGCGGTCTAAGTATTAATGAATTTATTCCCCTGCTAGAAAATATTAAAGTTGGAGAGTTGTTGATCCAGTCAATTGATAGAGACGGCTCAGGCAATGGTTTTGATTTGGATTTGGCAAAGAGGGTCCAAAATTTAACTAATCTTCCTATTATTTTCCTCGGTGGAGCAGGAAGAGAAAAAGATTTTCTTGACCTGGTTGATGTGAACAACGAGACAGCAATAGCTGCAGCAAATTTTTTTCATTTTTCCGAATTAAGCATATATAAACTTAAAAAATATTTGAGTTCTAATAACGTAAATATAAGGATAATATAGTTTTTTATTATTGGAAATCTTGATGCAATATTGTAAAAAATGCACATACCCAATTAATGCTGTAAATATTCAGTTTGATGATGATGGAGTTTGTACTGGTTGTATTGCATCCGAGGAAAAAGATACAGAGATAGATTGGTCCCAAAGAGAACAAGATTTTTGCGACTATATTGAACAAAGAAGGAATATAAATTCTGATTATGATTGTATCATTCCAGTCAGTGGTGGAAAAGATAGTCACTTTCAAGCATGGTTTTTAAAAAATGCTGGTTTCAACCCTCTATTGGTAACATACTATACTCATAACTATCCTGAGATTGGGGAAGAGAACTTGAATAATATTGGTTCTTCTATTGGATTAGATCATTATATTTTTAGGCCTTCATACCAACTAATTTCTAAAATGAATAAAGTCGGATTTGAAATGACAGGAGATATGAGTTGGCATTTTCACTGTGGTGCTTGGACTATTCCTTTTCAGGTTGGTGTTAAATTTAAAATACCAACTCTAGTTTATGGCGAACATGGAGGTATTGATCTCACAGGTCAATTTTCTCTTCATGATATGCCTGAATTTACTAAAAGACAAAGAAATGAAGAGTTGCTTAGAGGCTTTTCTCATGAGGACTTTATTGGTAAAGAAGGTATTAAAGCTAGTGATTTATCATGGTGTGTTTTTCCAAGTGATGATGAAATAAAGAAAGTTGACCTAAGGGGAATATTCATGGGTAACTTTGTTTATTGGGATGCAAATAAAAATCTAGAAGTGGCAAAAAAATGTGGTTTCAAAACCATGAATGAACCTTTTGATAGAACATATAGAGATTTTTCTAATATTGACGACATTCATGAAAATGGGATCAAAGATTATCTTAAATTTGTTAAATTTGGTTATGGTCGTGTTACTGACCATACTTCAAAAGATATACGTTTGGGATATATGTCTAGAGAGAAAGGAATTGAATTGGTTGAAAAATACGACCATATCTTTCCTGGGAAATCATTTGAGCATTTTGCAAAGATGACAAATTATGACTTTGAGTCTTTTATGAAAGTAGCCGATTCATTCAGAGATCCAAGAGTTTGGAAGATATCTGAAAACAACTGGGTTAAGGATACGATTTGGGGAGGAGTCCAGAAATTTGGTGAGGTTTATCTTGATAATGAAAGTGCTAAAAAATTTGAACAGATATAGAATTGCTCTATTAACATAAGAAACCTTATGGTGCCCGGAGCCGGAATCGAACCGGCACGGAGTTTAACCTCCGCAGGATTTTAAGTCCTGTGTGTCTACCAATTTCACCATCCGGGCTTTTTGAGTATTTAAACTGTAAGAATTATATACGATAGGTTGGTAAAATTTTTTCAAAAAACTATTGCTTGTATAAGAAATGGGACTCACTAAAATACTCATCATAGCTTTATTTATTTGGGTGGCTTTTAAAATCTATCAAGTCATTACCTCGCGACCGAACAAAGGAGATGAAAGGAGATTTAATAAAAAAATCATTCCTTGTAATTTTTGCAAAACTCATATTCCCTTAGACTCTGCAATAAAGGTTAATAACAAATACTTCTGCAGTTTAGATCATTCAAAAAATGCTTAAATTTATCATTGATTTTTTACCGATTGTACTTTTTTTTGTTGTTTACAAAAATTATGGCATTTATCCGGCTATTTATTCTATGATTGCAGCTACTTTATTGCAAATTCTATTCACCAAGATCTCAACAGGTAAATATGAAAAATCTCATTTAATTACCTTTGCCCTTCTGGTTATATTTGGTGGCATAACTTTGGCGTTTAATGATCCCGCATTCATCATGTGGAAGGTGAGTGTACTTTATGTAATTTTTGCGTCAGTCTTAATAGGATCCATTTACATTGGGGAAAAGACTCTGCTTCAGAGAATGCTAGAAAAAGAAATAATTGCCCCAAAAGATACTTGGAAAAATATCACTTGGCTCTGGGGTCTTGGTTTCTTGGTTATCGCTTCAATTAATGCAGTTTATGTAAATTCAGCATTAGTAGCTAGGAATAATTTTATAAGTACTGCAAATATTTCTGGAGAATTAGAACTTCAAGAGGTCGATTGTTCTTTATCCCCTTTTTCTGATGCGTGTTTTATTGCTCAACAAACTGAAGATGCATGGGTAAACTTTAAA
>Ga0255777_10002389_pt1 | contig 16749 bp, 19 predicted proteins | sample 101ome_15_FD_179975 | JGI IMG/M metagenome (GOLD analysis project Ga0255777, IMG submission 179975) | Coastal salt marsh microbial communities from the Groves Creek Marsh, Skidaway Island, Georgia - 101402AT metaG (version 2) | ecosystem: Environmental > Aquatic > Marine > Intertidal zone >... | reverse complement strand
ACCAAACAGTTCGGTTTTCAGCTTGGATTTTGTCGTAATTTATTTTTTGTTTTTTTGCCAATTTCCGGACAGCTGATTTGAGAGATTGGCGGGTAGTTTCATCCAAGTCATCAAAGCCTATAGTGAGAGTTGCGGGAAGTTTTGATTTTCGAGTCTTGGTATTCTTTTCTTTTTTGGGTTTCTGCCCACCGAAAATTTCTTCCCATCCAGACCTATATTCATCTGTGGAGACACTGGAAAAATAGCTAATGGGGCGGCTGCCGCTACCTGTCTTCTTGCTGGTTGATGAGCTTGTCTCCGATGAAGTCGAAGTTTCAGATGTACTTGAGGACGCCTTTTCTGCAGTCGTAGAAGATGGCTTAGTCTCTTTACTGGTAGCACTCTTTGCTTCTTTTGCCATTGTTCATTGCCTACTTTGGACTTGGATTTGGGCGTTTTATTACTCCCGGCAATCCTTCAAGAAAAGAGGGTATTTTAATAATTGGAATTTGGTTTCGTGCTCGACTTCGTCGATACACCCTAGAGCAAATTTGGCATTATTTTTGAGACTGGTGCGGGCGGGGAGACTCGAACTCCCACTTCCGAAGAAAACAGATTTTGAGTCTGCCGCGTCTACCGATTCCGCCACGCCCGCTTGTGACCTATCCATCCTGGTGGTTGTAGATACAGGATAGAGGGTAGCGTCGGCAAGCACCTCTGTTTTAGTTTACCTAAATTGTTTTGGGTGCTTCACCAAGATCTGGATCGGTTTGACCTTTGATGGTTCTTGTGGCACCACGAAAAGCGGCTATGAGCCTGTCATTTTCCCCTAGAACCTCAACATCATAAAGACCATTCCGATCTGTTCTTGAAACCTCACGTGCTGTAGCAACTAAAGTTTCCCCCTGCGTTCCAGGCGAAATAAAGGTGATTTGACAGTGTTGTGCCAGTGTTTGATTGTTTTCAGCATTGCTAGCGTAAGCCATTGCTGTATCAGCAAGAGTAAAAATAAAGCCGCCATGAGCAACTGCAAGACCGTTAACCATATCAGCCCGCACCACCATATTTATCTTACACCAACCTATCCCAGCAGCATCTATTGAAATCCCAAGACTGTGGGCTGTTTCGTCTTTTGCGTGCAGTGACTGTATGACTTTTTTGGCGAAGCTGTTTCGTGCATCTTCAATTGTCATGAGTTTCTTTGTCCCAAGCTTGAATTCCTGTAGGGTAGTGCAGTTAACAATGATCTGTGAACCAACATGAATCATGACAACTATTCAAATCAGTATATCCGAGAGATCCTAATGGACTCACATGTTGTGGCTATGGTTGGGGCAAGTCCTAATTGGAATCGACCTAGTTTTTTTGTGATGAAATATCTCCAAGCAAAGGGTTTTCGGGTACTTCCAATTAACCCAGCTGCCGAAGGTCAAGAAATTTTGGGCGAGAATGTTTTTGCTTCTTTGGAGCAGCTGCCGTGTAAGGTGGACTTGGTTGATATATTCCGAAATTCAGAGGCGGCCGGGCCTATAACAGATCAAGCGATCAAAATTAACGCAAAGGCGGTTTGGATGCAGTTAACGGTCCGTAATGATGCTGCGGCGGCTCGAGCGGAGAAAGCTGGACTTAAAGTCGTTATGAACCGATGCCCAAAGATTGAGTTTGCCCGTCTTAATGGCGAAATTGGATGGTCTGGTGTAAATTCTGGAGTTATTTCATCCAAGCGCCGCAAAATTTCCTCGTGAGGAAAAAATGAGTAATGACGGTTTATATGGGTTTGAAACCCTAGCAATTCATGCTGGCTCGACACCCGACCCCGCCACAGGTGCCCGTTCCACACCCATTTATCAAACGACTTCTTATGTTTTTGATGATACCGATGCAGCGGCTTCTTTATTCAATCTCCAGACATATGGATACATATATTCACGCCTTGGAAACCCTACCGTAGCTGTCCTCGAGGAGCGAGTAGCAGCTCTTGAAGGCGGGCGTGGTGCAATTGCAACTTCTTCTGGTCATGCTGCTCAGCAGCTTGCCCTATTCACGTTGATGGAGCCGGGTGACAGCTTTGTAGCATCTAACAAGCTTTATGGCGGTTCGGTGACGCAGTTCACCCGCACTTTCAAAAAATTTGGCTGGGAATGCGATATGGTCGATACCGAAGACCTCGCTAAAGTCAGAGCGGCGCTGGACAAGCCAACATGTAAGGCGCTTTTTTGTGAAAGTCTCGCTAACCCTGGTGGTGTGATTTCAGATATTGAGACATTAGCTGGATTAGCTCACGACGCTGGGGTTCCTCTGATCGTTGATAATACTATGGCTAGTCCTGCTCTTTGCCGGCCGTTTGAGTTCGGCGCGGACATTGTGATTCACTCAACAACTAAGTTCATTTCAGGTCATGGTAATGCGATGGGGGGGATGATCGTCGACAGTGGAAAATTCAATTGGGCCCAGAACGAAAAATTTCCTAGTCTTACCAAACCTGAAGCAGCGTATCATGGCCTTGTTTTCTTTGAAACTTTTGGCGATTTAGCTCTTACTGTACATGGCCATGCAGTTGGCTTGCGAGATCTTGGGCCAGCTATGGCACCAATGAATGCATTCCTAGCGATCACTGGCGCGGAGACACTACCTTTGAGGATGCAGCGTCACTGTGAGAATGCAGAGACAATTGCTAACTATCTTCAAAATCACCCCAAGGTTGCCTGGGTATCTTATGCAGGGCTAGAAGGTAATAAATACCACCCTCTTGCTGAAAAATACCTGAGTGGCAAGGCAGGCAGTGTTTTTACCTTTGGGGTAAAAGGGGGTTATGAGGCCGGAATGAAGCTTGTTGAAGCTTGTGAGCTATTTAGTCATTTGGCGAATATTGGGGATACACGAAGCCTTATACTTCACCCTGCGTCAACGACACACCGTCAGTTGACTGCTGAGCAAGCGGAAGCAGCGGGTGCTGGAGCAGATGTCATTCGAGTATCGATAGGCTTAGAAACTGCGGCTGATTTAGTTCGAGATTTAGAACAAGCCTTCGAAGCGGTTTAATTTAAATTTGCTAGTAGTTTTAATGGTCTAAAGCAAAAATAGGCACGTTCAGACTTAATTATTGAAGCCATCCAGGAAGGATGACAGGTTTGATTCGAGGCTTGGAACATCATATCCACCCTCTTGGACTAGAAGTGTTGGAAGCTCAAGCCCTGACACCCTTCGGGCAATTTCACCAAAACAGGCATTAGTAATATTAAGGCAGCCAATAGGGTCTTTCTCAAAGCCATCGAAGCCTAATGACACAAGTAAGGCGCCAGGCTTATGGTCTCTTATCTTTTTCAAGGCTACTTCAAGCGCGACGAGGAATTCGGCATCTCCAGCACCTTTAGGAAGAGGTAGGTTAAGGTTTTTATTTGCCCCTAGTCCACTCCCAGTTTCGTCGGCATAACCGGCAAAAAAGGGGAAGTAATCACTTGGATCACCGTGCAGTGACACAAAGAGAACATCGTTGCGTTCGTAAAAAATACTCTGGGTCCCGTTACCATGGTGTACATCTATGTCGAGGATGGCCAGCTGAGGCCAGCGTTGTGTCAAATGACTAGCTGCTATCGCAATGTTGTTAAGATAACAGAAGCCTCCAGCAAGATCTGAGAAGGCATGGTGGCCTGGAGGCCGGCAAAGCGCATAAGCCGCTGTTTCTCCGCTTAGCAGTGCGCTTGCTGCTGTTAATGCGATATCTGCAGAAGCGAGAGAAGCTATCCAAGTTCCCTCGGCAATCGGGGCTGAGTTTGTAGCCATGTAGTATCCAGCTTGCCCCTGAATTCCTGTTGGCAGACCTGTCATACGCCGATTAGGCTGCGCGTATGGATGAACATAGGGGGTAGGATCGGGTAATTCCTGCCAACGGCTCCAAGCAGTTTTGAGAAATTCCAGGTACCCCGTGTCATGTATCGCCTCTATAGGCCCAAGTCCGTGGGCGACTGGTGGCCTCAGATCATGGCCCCCAGTTTTTACCGCTGAAAGCAGGGCATCAGCGCGGGATGCAACTTCCCAATGAGGAATTGCTTGACCTCGACTAATTATTTCCTTGGGTTGGTGCGAACGATGGGCATCGCTTTGAACAACCAGCATCTCAATCTCTTCCTACAAGACAAAATCGTTACTCTAGAAATAGGTCTAAGGGCTGGCAACTCAGATCGGGTGCGGATATACAAAATTCATGAATATTCAAGCCATCAATATCGATGTCTGGGTCTTCGACCTAGATAACACTCTGTATAATCCACTACGTTCAGACCTTATGCCTCAGATGCATCAGCGTATGCAGGAATTTATCATGGCTGAATTCAGCGTTGACCTTGCAGAAGCAGACCGACGCCGACAGTTTTATTATGAGCAATATGGAACTACGCTCCGGGGCTTGATGGAACACCACGGGCTGGATCCAGAAAAATTTTTGCCCTACTGCCACAAACTCGATCTGTCTGGGATAAGGCTTGATAAGCCATTGGATAATGCATTGTCGAACTTGCCAGGTAGGAAGATTATCTACACAAATGCCACGGAAGCGCATGCGGTAGCGGTCATGGATCGCCTAGGCATATCAAGCCATTTTGAAGCAGTATTTGATATTGCCGACGCAAATTACCTGCCAAAGCCATACCTGCCATCATATGAACTATTTTTGAAGAAACATGCCGTGGATCCGAAAAGAGCTGTAATGTTCGAGGATACGGCAAAGAACCTTAAGCCAGCTTATGAGCTTGGCATGAGCACCGTATGGATGAAAAATAGCCGCCCTGGGGCAATCCCAGACGAAAAAAGTCAGAGCCATATTCAACATGTTGCCGAAGAATTGTCTGATTTCTTGAGAGATAAATTAATTTTCTGAACACCTATATTATCGTAGTGCATCCCTAAGAGCTCTAACATAGAGATTGATCTAGAGGCGTTTGGCAAAGGCGGTGACAAGAAACTTGAGAACTGAAAAACCTTAAGCCTAAGACAAAAATCACGGGTTAAATTACAATGTTTATGACTGACCTGCATCGGATGTTTTGGGTGAAACAATACCACCTGAGACTACAAGTTTAATTCCTTCCTCGATTGTCATTTCTAACACCTGTACATCATCTTTAGGAACGAACAACAAAAATCCTGATGTTGGATTGGGTGTTGTAGGCAAAAACACATTTACCATGGGTTGGTTGAGCTTGTGAGCTACTTCACCCTTAGTTGCGCCGGATACAAAACCTATCGCCCAAATTCCTTTCCTTGGATATTCGAGAAGCACTACTTGTCGAAATGCTGTTGCCCGTTTGGCTAATACGGTTTCAAGAACCTGCTTAATCGCACTGTAAACACTCCGGACAATAGGCATTTGGTTTAGGATGCGTTCACTTGTTCGGAGGAAAATGCGCCCCAGAAGACCGGCAGTTAGCGCGCCAATAATTATTAGCCCAAGGAAAACAATCAGAAGACCTACACCTGGAATAGCAATTTTTGGATACCAAGCGTCAGGCATTAGGTGTCGGGCGGCTCCTTCAAAGAATTGAAGGATCTGCCATGAAATCCAGGCAGTGACTGTTATCGGTGTCGTAACCAGTACGCCTGCTAAAAAATAGTTTCTTATTCGGGCGTTAAATAAGCCTCTCCATATTGCGAACCTAATAGCAATTTTTTGACGTGAAGTCTGGCTTGTCTCTGTGTCAGACGAGCTTTCAGATCCCATTAGCTGCTCTTTCAGTGGTCTGAACTAATAATAGGATCAATTACACAACATGAAATGGCTTTAACAAAAAAAGATATAAACATCCTGTCCAGCAATCCACTTTTGTAACTGGCCGATAGGCAGGTATGCTGAGATTAGCCCTTACCTATCTGAAAGCACAAACTAAATTATGGAAACTTCCTCTCTTCCCTCTCTTTCGTGGCAAGATATTGAACAATCATTGCGTAAGCCAAACGGCGCCCAAAAAATGGCGGAAAAAGTTTTGGCTGCAATAGAAGCTACGCGAGATGCCAATGCTTATCGGATTGTTAATTCAGAGAGAGTTTTGGCAGAAGCCATTGCTGCGGATGAACGTCGAAAGGTAGATCAAAGTGCCTCGCCCCTTTTGGGCTTACCTGTTTCAGTAAAAGACCTTTTTGTTGTCGAGGGTTATGACACGATGGCAGGCACTCCAAAAGCTCTAGACGAGTATCTCGGAGGCGAAGGTCCAGTTGTAAGATCACTCCGCGATGTAAACGTTGTCGTAACTGGGAAAACACACACCGTTGAATTTGCTTTTGGGGGTATTGGAACAAATCCTCATCATCCGACCCCGATTAATCCGTGGGACTCAGCCCAAGCAAGAGTCCCTGGGGGGTCTAGTTCTGGTGCAGGAGTAAGTCTTTGGTCAGGCACAGCAGCTTTGGCGCTTGGCTCAGATACTGCGGGATCAGTTCGTGTGCCTGCCAGTCTCAATGGCTGCATTGGTCTAAAAACTACTCATGGTCGTTGGGCTTTAGACGGTATAGCCCCTCTCTGTCCAAGCTTAGATACAGCCGGGCTTTTGGCGCTGGATGCCGAAATAATTGCAGAAGCTTTTAAGGTAATTGATCCAAAGATTAGTAACGATCCTACTGCCCTTGATAGGCCATGGCCTGGAACAGTTAATGGAGTGCGTATTGGCATCCTGCGATCAGGTTTTGATGAAACGGAAGCAGGGATCGATAAGGTGACCGAAAAGGCTTTGAAAGAATTAGAGGCCGCGGGAGCAGTCCTTCAAGATATCGAATTGCCAGAGGCAGCCGATGCTTTGGAGTTATTTAAGATTGGGGGTGTTGCAGGAATTGAATTTGCGGGCCTAATCTCAAACCGTTTTCCTGAGTGGCGAGATAGCCTGGACCCAAATGTGCAGCAGCGCTTTGAATCGTTAGAGAAAGCCACTGCAATTGAATACCTTCGTCGCTTGGACGCGCTTGCAGCAATGCAGTTGGGGGCAGCACAGCGGTTATCTCAAGCTAATGTTGATGTTATCGCTTGCCCAGCTGTACCTATTTCAGCTCCAACCCAGCAGGAGGTTGCTGATGGAGCTCGCTATGTGAATAGAAATATGCTTGCGTTGAGAAACACAGTAGTTGGAAATTTTCTTAAAATGTCAGGCTTCACCATACCATGTGGTAAGGACTCACTTAATCTGCCGGTCGGTTTAATGCTAATGGCCAACGGAGAAGCTGACGTCTTTGCTGTGGGTTTATTGCTTGCAGTTCAGCGGGTGCTTGGAAGGCCCTTTGATCGTCTCGGAACTCCTCCAAGGTTTAATCTTTAAAGGATCCCCCATGTCTTATGCGCCATTTAATCTTTCAGGTAAAAAAGTCCTCATCACCGGAGGAAATAGTGGTATCGGCCTTGGAATGGCAGAAGCCTTGGCGGAGGCTGGTGCTGATATTGTAGTTTGGGGTACTGACCTGGGGAAAATCGAGGCAGCCCAGAATAGCCTTAACGCAAAAGGCATCCAGGCGCTTGGTCTCAAAGTAGATGTTTCAAGTGAGGAAGATACTGCTGAAAAGTTTGAGCAAACCATTGATTTTCTAGGGGGACAATTAGATGCCTGCTTTGCCAATGCTGGAGTTTCTTCAAATCGACGAGCAACTAAAGATGGTTTTGCGGCCATGTCTTACGATGAATGGCGCAGAGTGCTTGATGTCAATTTAGACGGTGTTTTCTTTACCCTAAGGGCAGCGGCCAAAAAAATGGTTGATCAAGGTAAGGGTGGTTCACTTGCTGTTACGTCCTCATTAGCTGCCATAATGGGTCAGGCAAGAGGACAGCATTATGGCGCTACGAAAGGTGCAGTTATTGCAATGAGCAGAGCGTTGGCTGTGGAATATGGTAAGTTTGGCATTCGATCAAATGCTATTCTTCCAGGATGGATAGAAAGTCCGATGACCCATAATACGCTTGCTTGGGATCGTTTTCAGGAGGCCGTTCTTCCACGAGTGCCAGCTGGTAGATGGGGTGAAAAAGAGGATTTCGGCGGGATTGCTGTTTACCTTGTTTCTGATGCTAGTCGTTATCACTCGGGTGATACCTTCGTGATAGACGGCGCCTACTCGTTGTTTTAGGAGGCATATTGATGGGCGATTTAGTCAAAATATCATGGATTGATCGGCCAGAAGGCGGAAAGTTAGCCAGAGTTATTATTAATGATCCTGGACGCTTAAATGCAATGAGCCGGGCTCTAATGTTGGAATTCATTGAAGTGATGGACTCGATAGCGCTTGAAGATGACTGCCGCTGTGTCATTGTGGAGGGTGCCGGGGGTAGGGCTTTCGTAGGTGGCGCAAATATCTTTGAGCTTGGTGATTTGACTAAGTCGACAGCTCGTTCCTTGTTGACATTGGTTCATCGCTGCTGCGATGGGCTTCGTAGATGCCCAGTTCCAACTATCGCAAAGGTAGATGGTTTTTGTATTGGTGCTGGTATGGAACTCGCAGCGGCTGCAGACTTACGGGTAGCTAGCGACACTTCAATTTTTGGAATGCCCGAAGTTGCAGTGGGTTTGCCATCAGTAGTTGAAGCTAGCCTCTTTCCTGGTTTGATTGGGTGGGGGCGTACACGCCAAATGATGTTGACTGGTGAGAATATTGACGCCCAGACAGCAGAGCGTTGGGGTTTTGTTGAGGCGGTAGCGCCAAAAGCTGCACTTGAGGCAGCCGTTGAGCGTTTTATACTGCCAATTGTGAAAGCTGGTCCTCGAGCAATTCGAGCACAGAAGCAACTAATGCGAAGCTGGGAAGCTATGAGCCCCGTAGATGCTGCTCGAGCTGGAATAGATGCCCTTGCAGATGCCTTTGATGATGATGAACCCAAACTTTTAACAGGGCGTGTGGTTAAAGAATTGTTGGCAAAGCGATTAGCCAAGGGGAAAGTTGAATGAAGAAGACAGTAATCCGCTCAGCCAAGGTGCCGGAGACAGGAGGTCCGTTTAATCTATGTATCCGTCATGGAAATATGGTTTACGTATCGGGCCTTCCTCCCTTTCAAGAAGATTTTTGCGAAGGTCTACGGTTAGCTAGATCAACTGGAGCACCTCTCCCAAAATATCAGCGAAAATCTATTGAGGATGAGGCGAGGATAGTCATGGACCATCTCAAATGGCTATTGGAGGAAGCGGGCTCCTCTCTAGATCATATGTTAAAAGTTGTCGTGTGGTTGCGGGATCAGCAGGATCAAGCTGCTTTTGATAAAGTGTATCGGTCATATTTTAAATCAAATGAAGACCTTCCTACGAGAACAAGAATGCAGGCTGGAGGAACACCTTTCGATTGTGCCTTAGAAATCGACGCTATTGCATATGTGCCAGATGAGTAGCTGAAAAATATCAAAATGCGTGAACTGCGTATTTGTTAGGTCTTAGACGTTTGCAGAAGTGGTGACTAAAGTCATGATGGTTCACCCGGTCTAGCCCCAAAGTCGGTGTAAGGAAAAGATTAAATGAAAATTGATAACCCAAGCCAACTAGGTGCGCTTGAGGCGGCGAAACTGATTGCTTCAGGTCATTTGACATCTGAAGTCTTGGTGAGAAGTTGCCTTGAGCGGATAGAGGCTCGCGATAGAGAGGTAGGCGCTTGGATTTCCTTAGAAGCTGATAGAGCAATTGCCGAAGCTAAGATACGAGATTCTGAATCTGCTAGAAGCCCCCTTCATGGTGTTCCGTTCGGTGTAAAAGATATCATAGATGCTGAGGGTTATCGAACTGGCATGGGTTCGCCTATTTACGATGACTCAGCTCCATTATTGAATGATGCAGCCTGTGTTGCTCTTGCTAAAGATGCGGGCATGGTAGCTCTAGGTAAGACAGTAACAACAGAATTTGCTCTTCGTACCGCGGGCAAGACCCGTAACCCTCATCGATTGACACATTCCCCTGGGGGGTCATCTTCTGGTTCGGCGGCTGCGGTAGCAGATTTTCAAGTGCCGCTTGCTATTGGCACTCAGACCGGCGGGTCGGTTATTCGGCCAGCTTCGTATTGTGGAGTAGTAGGCTTCAAGCCCACATTCGGTCGTATACCTCGTGCAGGTGTGAAAAGTGTTTCAGAGTCGCTAGACACGGTAGGTGTAATGGCGAGAAATGTTCAAGATGCGGCAGTATTTTCAGCGATTTTAGAGGGCACTACTGTGGCAGAGTTCTCTTCCTCTCAAGAGCGCCCTCGATTTGCATTCGCTAGGACCCCAGCATGGGATTCTCTATCTCCAGCAGCTCAAAAAGTGGGCCGTGATGTAGTGGAACATGCGCGTGCTTCAGGCGCTAGTGTAGTTGAAATTGATTTGCCTCCTATCTTCCGAGATGCACTTGAGGCGCAATCCTGCATCCAAACCTATGAGGCTACGCGTTCGCTGGCGTTTGAGCTTCGCAGACGCCCTGATCAGGTTAGTAAGGCACTTAAGGATTATGTTTCCTCTGGCTCGGCTATGAAACGAAGCACTTACGATGAAGCTCGTAACATTCAAGCGAGCTGTCGCGCAGCTCTTTGGCCATTACTGAATGATTTTGGAGCTTTGCTAACTCCTGCAGCACCAGGAGAGGCACCCGCTAATCCTTCTGATACAGGTTCACCAATTGCAAACGCCATATGGACGATGACAGGAGCACCAGTAGTTGGAGTGCCTGGCCTTTTGGGGTCTACCGGCCTTCCTGTTGGAATTCAGGTCATAGGCCCATCGGGACGTGCGGCAGCGACTCTCTCGCATGCTCTTTGGCTTTCAGAGGTTCTTGGAAAATGAATGATTTAAGAAATGCGCTGGCTTTAGGACGTGAGATTGCAGCTCGTCGTTTGACAGCAGTGAAGGTTCTTGAAGCTGCGCTTGCTCGCATTGAGGCTAGAGATAACGAGATCTTAGCGTGGAAATTGATAAACCCTGAACAGGCATTGGCGGAAGCAATGGCTAGGGATGCAGAGGAGCCAAAAGGACCTCTTCATGGAGTCCCTGTTGGGGTCAAAGACGTACTAGATACGTCAGACATTGCCACCGGCTATGGTTCGCCAATTTATGAAGGAGCTTTACCATCCGCAGATGCTGCTGCAGTTGCGAATTTAAGAGCTGCGGGAATGGTAGTCCTTGGCAAAACTGTGACAACAGAATTTGCAATGCGTTTTCCTGGGGCAACGCGCAATCCAAATAATTTAGCTCATACTCCAGGTGGGTCTTCTTCAGGTTCCGCTGCAGCAGTTGCTGACGGACACGTTCCCCTCGCCATAGGCACACAAACCTCAGGGTCGGTTATTCGGCCCGCCTCCTATTGTGGTGTCATTGGTTTCAAGCCTTCTTGGGGGGCGGTGCCCCGTGCGGGCTTAAAAATGCTTGCCGAAAGCCTTGATACTATTGGGACAATGGCAAATTCTGCGGCAGACGCTGAAGCATTTGCACTAGCTCTTGCAGGACGACCAATAAATCCAACAGCGCCTTTAGATCAGCCTCCACGAATTGGAATTTGTAGAACTGTTGCATGGCCTAATATTGAGCATGCAGGTTCTAGGGGATTAGAGGAAGCAGCCACGTGCGCTGCTGCTGCAGGCGCTAAGGTAGTGGATGTTCAACTGCCAGAGCCATTCGCCACAGCTTTAGAGGCCCATGATGTTGTAATGACATATGAGTCGCGAGGAATGCTCGCGTTTGAATGTGATCGCCACTGGGATCGTCTTTCACCAGCCCTGCAAGATGTAATGAAGCGTGGGATGAACCACGACTGGCCAGCCTATCAGTCGGCGCTTGCCAATAGACGTGCGTGCAGGAAAAGCTTAGCTGATGCTTTTCAAGATGTGGATATTCTCTTAACGCCTTCTGCTTTAGGGGAGGCTCCAAAAGGGCTTAGTTTTACTGGATCCCCTGACTTTAATCGTATCTGGACATTTGTTGGAGCGCCAAGCATCACAGTGCCTGGTTTGATGGGGCCGAATGGTTTGCCGGTTGGCACACAATTAATTGCCCCGTTAGGCCAAGACTCTCGAGTTATTGGAGCCGCGGGTTGGCTTCAAAACCTACTCCAAGCATGAGAGGTCACCGAAAATGATTTCTGAAATCTCCTCAGCCTTGAATTGCCAAATGGATTTTGCTGCTGGCGTATTTGAAAGGCTCAAAGCGGTTAGTAAGGACGTGCGGGGAGTTACACGCGCCAGTTATGGAAACGGGGAGCAGGCGGCGCATGCATTGATGGCTGAAATAGCTGGTGAATTGGGACTGGAAGTTGGACAGGATGCTGCTGCTAACACCTACATGACTTGGGTTGGACAAGACCGCTCAGCCCCAATTCGCTTGGTAGGTAGTCACCTCGACTCAGTCCCGCAAGGTGGGAACTATGATGGTGCCGCCGGCGTTGTTTCTGGCTTAGTTGCGATCCGGGCTCTCAAGTCTATTGGCTACAAACCCAGATGTGACATAACAGTTATGGGAATACGAGCAGAAGAAAGCTGCTGGTTTGGAGTGTCTTATATAGGAAGCCGATCAGCTCTGGGCACCTTGCCAGAGGGTTCGCTCGAAACAGCAAAGCGAATGGATAATGGTATTTCATTGGGCCAACACATCACTGACTGTGGTGGTGATCCAGATAAATTACTGGCTGCTGCGCCACATTTAGATGCAAAAAAAATAGAAGCTTTTCTTGAGCCACATATAGAGCAGGGTCCTGTGCTAGTGGAAGCCGGTTATCCCGTAGGCATCGTTACAGGCATACGTGGAAACAGGCGTTTCCCAAATGCCTTTGTTTCAGGTGAGTATGCCCATTGTGGGGGAGCGCCTCGGCGGGTGCGAAGGGATGCTGTGGTGGCGGCAACTGAATTTGTCCAGGCCTTAGATGTTTTATGGGATAAGGCGGAAGCGAAGGGTGATGATTTCGCTTGTACAATAGGAAAATTTAATACCAATGCCGATCGTCATGCGATGACTGTAATTTCTGGCGAGGTCTCTTTCACCCTGGACATGCGAAGTGTGGACGCCAAAACATTAGAGTGGCTTGAGGCAGAAGTTCCAAGAATTTCAGGAGAGATTGCGAAGCGACGTGGCGTGAATATTAACCTTGGCCCGATTACCCGCGCTGCTCCTGGTGTCATGGATCAGAATTTAATGAAAACGTATCGCGATGCTGCTGAAGCAATGAGCGTCCGCGCGATGGATATTCCATCAGGTGCCAGTCATGATTCTGCGGCGTTTGCTGATGCGGGCATACCAACAGCCATGCTTTTTATTCGAAACGAAAATGGCAGTCATAATCCAGACGAAGCAATGGAAATTGAGGATTTTATAGACGCCACAAAGTTACTCGCTGCTTCTCTAAGCAAGTGAGAACAGCTGCCGATGATGTAACCTCGCTGTAGGTTGAAGAAAAAATTCTAAGTTGAGGGCAACCCTATCAATGGACAGGCTTTTGGAAAATCATGTCGCGCTGGTCACTGGGGCGGCTCAGGGAAACGGTGCAGCTATCGCTAAAGGCCTTGCTATGGCTGGCGCGGCGGTCGCAGTCTCTGATATCAATCTTGAAGGAGCTAAAGAAACAGCTCTCGTTATTGAACGCCATGGAAGTAGATCAGTTGCGTTCAAATGCGATGTAGCTGATAGGGACCAATGTAATGCTTTCATAAAGGAAGCTGAGGAAGTTCTTGGAAAGCCTAGCATTCTTGTGAATAACGCAGGAATATTCATCCGAGGCGGTATGGATGAACATGATTTTGAAAATGTATGGCGGCAAACCCTGAACATAAACGTGATGGGTGTGGTGAATATGACTATGGCAGCCCTTCCATCACTAAGGCAAACTAGAGGGCGAATAATTAATGTTGGCTCTATTCGTTCTTTCACAGCTGATAAAGCGTCTGCTGCGTATGCTGCTAGTAAGGGAGCAATTTTACAGATTACCAAGAGTTTTGCTGTTGAGCTTGTGGGTGAGGGCGTTAGGGTGAACGCCATCGCTCCTGGCATTATTGCAACGCCAATGACCGAAGTAACGCGCGCCGACCCATTAAAGATCGGCAATTTTTTGCGCGATGTGCCGATGGGCCGAGTTGGCGAAGCTGAAGAATTGGTGGGTCCAGTAAATTTTTTAGCCTCTGATATGTCAAGTTACATTACAGGTGTAATGCTTCCCGTTGATGGTGGATACCTCGCCCAATAACTACAAAGACGCTACCGCTGCCCCGCGTCTTTTAGCTAATTCAATAATGTGCTCAGTGAAGCGTTTAGTCCATTTATCGATTTTTGGATCAAGTGATGGATAGAGGCGTATTTGTTCCTCTCTAGGCATTGCTCCTGATCGGTCCAGCATGTGCGCTCCATGAACTGTCCAGCGTTTTATCATGTCTATTGTAACTTCTGGGTGAAATTGAAGTGCAAAGCAGTGATCATCATAGCGAAAAAATTGGTTTGGAAATTCAGAGCTACCTGAGGCTAGCAAAGTTGCCCCGCTCGGTAGATCGAAGCCATCTTTATGCCATTGAAAAACTTGCATGGGCTTAGTGAAGAATGATCTTCCAGCAGGTGTTGGGTAGATTTCACTATAACCAATCTCGACAAAATCCTTTGGATGTCGCCATACCTTTGCTCCGAGAGCTCTAGCTAAAATCTGGGCGCCTAGACAAACTCCGACGAAAGGTGCTGCTCCATTAATCGCCTTATCAATCCATCGGATTTCTTCTGGAATACAAGGAATGTGATCTTCAAATGCACTTTGGGGGCCACCAAACATTATTGTGGCTGTATAATCTTCTGTAGATGCTGGAAGCGCTTGGCCGATATTTGGGCAGCGCACATCCAATACGAACCCTTGTTCCATAAATAACCGGCCAAGCCTAGCTGGATAGGATGTTCTTTGATGTACAATGCAGAGGATGGTGCCGCGTTTCATGCTGAAATGGTATGCCGTGATTATGTGATTGAAGCAATGCGATAAAGTTATCTTTGCTCCAGCGTTAGCGGTTTGGACTACCAGCTATGCAAAAATAGATTTTGTTCCGTGAGCCAAACTATGAGATTGAGCTGGCTTGAAAGGGTTTTTGGCAATGAATTTCCGTATGGATCGCGTCTGGCAATTCAGGCCAATTTTTCTAAGTGACGCCTCAGTAGGCGCCTTGTTGATGATTATGTCGACAATTTGTTTTGTTTCCATGCAAAGCCTAATTCGCCAAATTGGCGGCGAATTGCCTCCAGTAGAGGTTGCTTTTTTCCGCAACCTTTTTGGCTTCTGCGCTATCGCCCCAATTTTTTTCAAATATGGATTTTCACCTCTTAAGACATCTCGATTAAGAGTTCATGCACTGCGCGGTGCTCTTCAAGGCATATCAATGATGGCTTTTTTTACAGGCGTAACCATGGTGCCATTTGCAGAAGCCACATCTATTAGTTTCTCCGCCCCTCTATTTGCCACAGTCTTGGCAGTAATTGTCTTAAGGGAAAAAATTCGTATCAGGCGCATCACCGCCCTTCTTTTGGGGTTCGCTGGAGTCATTATTGTTCTTCGCCCCGGATTTATGGAAGTTGGCCTCGGACAAGGTCTACTTTTAAGTTCTTCATTAATTTGGGGTGCAGCCATCATTGTTATTAAACGACTATCAGTTTCTGAGTCCGCTGCTACGCAGACTGCCTATATGGGATTATTTATGACACCCATAACTTTCCTGCCGGCTCTATATGTGTGGCAGACCCCAAGTTTTGAGCAATTAGCTTGGATGGCGTTGATAGGTGTTTTTGGTACGGTCGGTCATCTCTGCTTTGCGGGCGCTTTCCGACGTGCAGAATCGAGCGCTCTTTTGCCCCTAGATTTTCTCAGACTCTTGTGGGCGAGCGTTTTGGGATATTTCTTATTCTCTGAGACACCTGATTTATGGGTATGGATTGGGGGAGGAGTGATTTTCACGAGCGCCACATATATCGCCTTTCGTGAAGCACATCTCGCTAAGCAAAAGAGTAATTAGGTTTTCTCAGTCAACTTTGCCGAAAAGTGGATAGTAAGGGACACATAGAACCAAATTCAGCTTAATTAAAATTGCGGCAAACTTTATACTCCAAAGGTGTTTTAGGCCCAGCAGAAGTGTATTTGGTCTTGCGTTGACGGACTCGCTCTTGTGGAGCTAACGTTAAGCTGAATTTGGAGAAGGGACATGTCGGAAGTTACGATAACAAGAGCAGATTTAACTGATGCCGTTTATCAGGAAGTTGGTCTTTCAAGGAATGAGTCCGCTGATCTTGTCGAAATGGTCCTTGGTGAAATTTCGTCCGTTTTAGAGTCCGGTGAATCAGTTAAAATCGCTGGCTTTGGGACGTTTATGGTTCGTCAAAAAGGTCTCAGACGTGGACGTAACCCAAAAACGGGAGAGGAAGTTCCAATTCTGCCCCGTCGAGTTTTGAGCTTTAGAGCCTCACATATTCTAAAAGACTTCATCAACCACAGCGTTAATTGATTAGGTAATATTCTGAGGCATTAAATGGTTAGAGATTCAATTAAGCGCCGCATTAGAAAAAGCGCTTCCGCATACAGAACAATTAGCGAGGTATCCGAAGAAATTGACGTGCCTGCCCACGTTCTTCGCTTTTGGGAGAGTAAATTTCCTTCTTTGGAGCCTATGAAGCGGGGTGGTGGTCGACGTTATTATAAACCTGAAGATGTTGAGGCACTACGTCGTATTCGAGCCTTGCTATACCGTGATGGCTTTACAATCAGAGGTGTTCAGCAGCTTTTAAAAAGCCACGGTGGCAAGCCCCCTTCAGGTGTCGCGGCAGCTGGGGACAAAGTTGAGGTTGTTGAAGCATCT
>Ga0255777_10002387_pt1 | contig 16752 bp, 10 predicted proteins | sample 101ome_15_FD_179975 | JGI IMG/M metagenome (GOLD analysis project Ga0255777, IMG submission 179975) | Coastal salt marsh microbial communities from the Groves Creek Marsh, Skidaway Island, Georgia - 101402AT metaG (version 2) | ecosystem: Environmental > Aquatic > Marine > Intertidal zone >... | reverse complement strand
AACAATCGCCTTAGCCTGACGCGCACCAAAAGCGGTTCGCGATAACTCTCTTGTCGCAGACACCACTTCAACCGCCTTTTCAGCCGCTTCCGTCACAGTTTCGATAAATTTAAACAACGAATTGTCGAGTTTCACCGGAAAAGCCAATTGCCGGCCCAGCGACAGGCCCGCGATATCTTTAGTCTCGTTGGCCATTTTATCTTGCATGCGAACCAGTTCGAGTAGATCCGGGCGAGACACGGACATCCAGAGGCCCCTGGGGAGATTTCGGCGCACATCCATTTTGATATCGTCTGCAATACCCTCAAGACGCGCGATTTCCAACTGCAACTTTTCTGCTTTGCCCCAATTGCCGCCCTGAGCCGCCTCGAAGTAAGGACCGAGCCGCGTGACGCAATTAAGGCAGGCCTCAGCGTGCCGCTCCATGATCGACAGTGGCGAACTACTCAGCACTTCAGACAGCGCGGGTTTCACAGCCATTTTATCTTTCCTTTCTTCTGTTGATTCAAAACGGGGAACCGGACGTTCGTCGATCCAACCACCCGGGACAATTGGCCCAGCATTAGCCAAATATGCCCGACAGGATATAGAAAAATATCACTGCCAATCCTGCTCCGGCGGGAAGCGTCACTACCCATGAAGTGATGATAGCCCCCACCGTTGGCAAGTGAAGTGCCTCAACACCTCGCGCCAGACCGACGCCCAGCACAGCACCCACCAGCGTATGGGTTGTAGAAATAGGCAGTCCTGTCGCAGAAGCCAACACCACTGTGGAAGCGGCTGCCAGTTCTGCGGCAAAACCGCGACTGGGCGTGAGCTCGGTGATTTTTCTGCCAATGGTCTGAATCACTCTCCACCCGTAAGTTGCCAGGCCCACCACGATCCCGGCGGCACCAATGCCCAGCACCCACCAGGGCATGGCTGATTTCGCACCAATCACCCCTCCCGACTGCACAGTGCTCACCACTGCTGCCAAGGGTCCCACTGCGTTCGCCACGTCGTTCGATCCGTGGGCGAACGCCATACCGCAGGCGGTGAATATCATCAAAATGCCGAAAACTTTCTCCACATTTTCGCCACTGTTGATATCTCCATCGACCTTAATACGACGTAGCAATATGGAGCCGATAAAGGCCACCAACAATCCCACCGCCGCGGACACCACCATGGCATTTGTGAACTTGGAGCCCATCCCCAAGTCGAAATCGATACCAATGTGCTTTAGGCCCTTCAGCAAGGTCACCATGCTGATCATGAACCCGACCATCCACATGTACATAGGCACATACTGCCGTGCGCGCTCAAAGGTGTTCTCGTGGTCCAGGATCAGATTTTTGACCGAAATGAACAGCGCGAAAGACATAGATCCCGCAAGCAACGGCGAGACCACCCAGCTAGCGGCGATTGTGCCTACTTTTCCCCAGGCAACCGCCTCAACCGAGATGCCCACTGCAGCAAAACCAACAATTGCACCTACGATGGAGTGGGTTGTGGAGACCGGCCATCCACGCATACTGGCAATCAGCAGCCAGGTTGCAGCAGCTAACAATGCCGACAACATGCCAAACACCAGCAACTCCGGTGAATCGGTTAGTACGGCAGGGTCGATAATGCCCTTGCGGATGGTCGAAGTCACTTCGCCGCCAGCGAGATACGCCCCCGCAAACTCAAAGATTGCAGCAACCAGAATCGCTTGCTTTAAGGTCAGCGCTCTCGAACCCACGGAGGTTCCCATCGCATTGGCCACATCATTCGCGCCGATACCCCAAGCCATAAATAGGCCAAAGGCACACGCGAGGGCGAGAAGAATAAAGCCGTGCGACGCTAATATTTCCATTTTGGCGTTCCTCCGTTCCGACGCGTGCAAAGTATCGAATAATTGTGACAGTCATATGAAAAACCGGTTTTCACTGCGACCGCGGGACACCGATCCGAGCTCGGCATGAACGCGCGCATCAAAATGACACGTCCCATTGGACTCTGAAGCGGTTGTCAGAGTAATTCGATCCCAGCAATGCATCATCTAAGGTGAGATGCGAGAAATCGACGGTGATCTTGTTAGCGTGCCCGGCGAAGAACCAATTCGCACCCAGCGTGAATTCCTCCCGCTCGTTATAGAGTGAGCGCTCCGATTTGTTGGGTTCGCTGACATAGGCATAGCGCGCCGCAAGCTCCAACGGGGCGGGGAATCCGTCGATCAGGTTGTGAAAGAAATATCCTGATTGGATGTAGAAACCGGTCAAGTCACTCTCGGTTCCCATCACTCGGTCAGTCACAAACTTGCGGTGCCACTCCTGCTGAATGGAGAGCCCTCGATACTTGAAAGCAAATTCTTGCACTGCTTGCTCGATCTTGAACTGGTCTTCCTCAGCAAAAACAGGCTTGGTAAAACCATCTAAATTGCCGCAACCGGATGAGGACCATCTCGTGCATGGGCCTTTATTGGTGAACCCTGCAACCGCGAAAGAGCCTGTGGGTTTGTCCGTATACTCCACGTCGGTCTGCTTCCAGGCGAGGTCCCGACCCAGGAAGTTCCACTGCAAGCGCCCCATGTACAGGTGGTCGCTGGAGTTGTTTTTCACGCCGCGGCCTTCGCCATTGAAAACGCCTGCGTAGTAGCGCATGTCTGCCATTGTGCCCTCGAACAGTCTGCCTCTCAGCTGTACGCCGACCTGCCGGTCCATCGTAAATATGCGGTTCACGATAGATCGCTCGACAAACTGCTGTCTTCCCGAAGAATCCACCCGCTCGCGGTTAAGATCCACCTTCCACTGACCCAGGCGAATCCCGCCCCAGTCCCACTTAGCAAGGTCAATCCGCCAATCGATCACCCTGGCGCCTGATGAGACCGGGTCTGCATCCACGTCGCGCGCCGGCTGCAGATCTACCTCAAAGTAGTATTTGATCCAGGGTTGAAAACCGTGCCCGCCGATCTTCATACGCAAGCGACGCTGCTCAAAACTGGAGCCGCTGGAATCCTCGTAGTTGCCTGCCTGGCGCGGATCAGATCCGTAAGGGTTGCTGTAGCGGAGCTGTGCTCGCCATTGCAGGTTTGTCTGCCAGTTGCCGTCTCTGGTCTCAAACCGAAAACCCTTGGATCCGTAACTCGCCACAATCGGAGATTCAGCGATGACCGCATTGGCCACTGCCTCGTCGATTGCTCGTTGAACGTTATCATCCAGCGCTACCGCTGACGCGAGTTCCTCCTCACGGACCGTTACTGTCGCAGTAGCATCTTGGGCGGGCGCCAACGATACGCTGGACAATACTTCCGCGCTGGAGACCGTCTCCTTTTGCAGGAGCTGTTCGTACTGAGCATCAGTAATCAAACCATTTTCGAAAAGAATATCCAGTAACGCCTTATCGGTGGCCGAGGCGGAGATGGCGACAGCGCTGCAAAACAGCCCCGCTGGCAGTGAATAGCGCAAGCGAGATAACAAGTGACGCATAGGGTGTACTCCGGACAGTTACTAGAGGGTGCATTGCAGTTACATGACAAGTATGTGTCTCAGAGGTGTCATTTTCGTGACGTCTGCATTGCATTTTCGTGACAAAAATATTGCGTTTTTATGACACAGCTCTCCCGGGGCAAACTGGATTATTCTGTCAGCGAGCCGAATGAGTGCCCCCCGAACATGGCGAAGACATTTTCAGCAGCAACCCGTTTGAGACCCGGATTACTCATTGTCGGCGCCCTGAGCCTGACGATCTTGCTTCGAGGCCTCGTTTTTCTCACGGATGCCGGTGCGATAGGCGCGGGGTATGCGGCCAAACAGCTTTGCTCTGGCATTTTTGTCGCGCGATTACCCGAGCGCTTTGTCCTGAATACTGATGTGCTGCCAAGACTCGCAACGGTGGGTCCCATGGCAGCGCTGCTGGACTACGAGATAGACCACGCACGGCAAAACGTTTCGACATCCATGCTGGGTCAGGAAAAGACAGCGCAATTCGAGCGAGGCTTTGGTTGTACTTTATGGGCTACCGAGGCCTTCCAGCGAACGGCCCTCAGCCGGCGCGCTGAGACATTGCCACCAAATAGCCCCGACCCATACAGAGAAAACCCGCCGAGCGAGCCTGATACACCGGGCATGCCAATGCCGGCGGCTACCCTTGCAAGCGACGATGCGAGACTTAATGCTGCTCTGGATGCGGCTTTCGCAGAAACCACTGAAGGTGACCGCCACACTTTGGCTGTACTGGTGATGCACAAGGGAGTGTTAGTGGCCGAACGCTATCAAGCGCCGGTCTCAGTCGAGCACCCGATGCAAGGGTGGTCGATGAACAAAAGCCTCATGGCGACTTTTATTGGATACCAAATCGATGCTGGAAAGCTCAATCTGAATGACCCCGTTTGGGAAATGCTGGTCTCGGAAGGATTCAACACCCATGATCTAGATCGCATCGATCGAAGCTTGTCGCTGAGGCATCTGCTTTCTATGTCGAGCGGATTTGATTTTTCCGAACGCTACTTTCCCGGAGACGATGTCACCGCAATGTTGTATCAACACCCCGTCATGGGCTACTCGGCACCCTCGAAAGGGCATGCCTACGCACCGGGCGAGCGGTTTGCCTACTCCAGCGGCGATATCAACACCGCCTCACTGATGTGGCAGCAATCCCTCGAGGGCGAAGCCTATCCCGATTGGTTGGCCAGAAATTTTCTCGGACCACTGGGTCTGCAAGAAATGGTAATGGAGCCGGACGCCCACGGAGTGCAGGTCGGCTCGAGTTACGCCTATCTCACCGCTCGGGATTGGGCTCGGATGGGCCAGTTGTGGCTCGATGCCTGGCACGGTCGCAGCGCGATCATCAGTCAATCGTGGCAGAGACAAGCCGTCGCACCGGGCACCGCCACCAACGGTGAAATTTATGGCTTGGGATTTTGGCTCAATACAGGACAACGCCGCTTTCCGAGCGCACCGGAGAGTACGTTTAATGCCGGGGGTAACTCAGGCCAATTCGTGGTGGTGATGCCTGAAGAGGAATTGGTTGTTGTGCGACTTGGCCTCACGCTTGATGAATCACAAGCCAATATGGACAGGTTACTGGCTGATCTGCTCAAGATCGTTCGCTAACCGCTGACCTTCAGTACATGGCTATGTAGGGATGCCCAGATCCACTCCAAAATCCTGCTCCTTTGGCGCGCTCGCTCTGGCATTGTTGAGTAACCCTGTTGCCCAGGCCATGCTCGTCACATGTGTGGCGTTGCCATTGACTGGTTCTGGCATACCGCCAGAGGGGCAGTGGTTGCATTTACCATTTTTGGGAGAACTTCCCGCCCGACCAAGGGCTCGCCAATCTCAATGAGTTGAGGTTGAGACGCCATTTACAGCACGAGATTCTGGTTCCGACTCTGATACCGCTAGATCTCTTGGGGAGAAGCGATATCCAGTGCCCCGCACGGTTTGAATAAGATTGCTGTAGGCAACATTCTCGGTCTGCAAAAGTTTTCTTAGGCGCCGAATATGAACGTCTACTGTCCGTTCTTGCACATACACGTTCGCCCCCCAAATACGGTCGAGTATTTGAGCGCGCGAAAAAGCACGCTCGGGGTTCGTCATAAAGAAATGCAGCAACTTGAATTCAGTGGGCCCTACTTCGATATCTTTTGAGGCCATCGTTACACGCCGGCTGTCGGCCTGCAGAATCAACTCGCCAACGCGGTATTCAGTTTGATCCTCTCCACCATCTCTGTGTCGGATCACTGCTCGTATGCGAGCTAGCAATTCCTTGGGGGAAAATGGCTTCGTGACGTAATCGTGCGCACCCATATCGAGCCCCTGAACAATGTTGTCCTCATCGGTCTTGGCAGTGAGCATTATTACGGGCAATGATTGGGTGGCTTCGTCTTTCCTGAGTCTTTGCAGTAACTCAACACCGCTACCTCCGGGTAGCATCCAGTCGAGCAGGACAAGATCTGGTGGGTGATCTGTGATCTGCCAATAAGCTTCTTGAATATCAGCCGACTCCAGGCACTCAAACCCGGCTGTCCCTAGAACAAATCTGAGCATTTCCCGGATTCCGGGATCGTCATCCACCACCAAGACCCGATTCACGGGTATCGCACCCCGAAATCTGCAGGATATGGCGAGAGCATCACCTCGCAATGACCCACGGTCAGAGTGATCCGGGCACCGTCCATCCAGCCCACCACGGGTCAGTGCCATCGGGGTTCACCGCACCAATGTAGTCGGTGGAATCCAGATAATCACCGTCTGCCACGGACTCTGGATAAGCACCGTTAATGGCATCCCAATCCAGCGGATCCAGACCGGAGGCCTCAGGAGCCTGTGAGCTCAATAGCGCGTCCAGCGCGGCGTCGGTTTCACTTACCGTAGAGGCATCGAAGCCCACATTTGCACCTGAGAGCGTGCCGTGAACACCCTCGCCCTGACCGCAATCCTGGATCCAGTTGTTAATCACGAGGGCGGAGCCGACCAGCGCCTCTGAACCCGAGCCATCCACGTTGATGCAGGTATCTACCGCCGTCGCCGAGGAATCCGCGACCGTCACGACCGTGTTGTGGAAGAAACCACCCGAACGCTTCTTGAAGTTCAGGCTATAGGTCGCGCGATCTGCCACCTTGTCATTGATGATTGTGACGTTAGCCAGCGTCGGCTTTGACAAGAAACCGTCGGAAGAACCCTCGGTATCCATCTCAAAGGCTTCACCCTTCGATGCGCCCTGCTTGACGATGATGTACTGCAGATTGCCCTGATAGCCTTCGTCCCAATCCACAGAGTCGTCGTTGTTGTTGGTGAATACACCGTGTTTGACGTTGACGTTACCGCCGTAAAACTCGATGCCGTCGTCAGAGTTGCCGTGCACCTGAATGAAGTCCATCTCAGTACCGCGGCCAACGCCCACCAGCGAAATCCCGTTAATCTCATTGCCAGTGGAAAACTCATAACCTCCCTCCGCAACAACCACATATTTCAATACGCCGCTGCTATCGTCGGGGTCATAACCCCCCGCGAAGCCTGACTCGCCCTCGGAGTCGATATCGCAGTAACTGCCGCCCTCGGCACACTCGTTGTGGGGCGCAAAGCCATGCATGATCAGACCACCCCACTCACCGGAACCGTCTAGGCCTTCGTCGTCGGACGAGAAGACGATCGGCGCGGACTTTGTCCCCACCGCCATCAGCTTGCTACCGCGGGTAATCACCAAATTGGCGAAGGTACCCGACTTGCCGAACACGTTGACGCCAGCTTCGATCGTGAGCGTCACGTTCCGAACGGATGACCCGTCAGAAAGCGTGCCATCGCCATTTATTTCCAGCTGGCCGTTACCATTTCCTACGGTCACGCGACCTTCCATCAGGTAATCAACGCCTGCGGTCAAGGTCAAGTCAGTCGAGACCGTCGGGGGTAGCAGGCACAATCCAGCTTCCAATTCATCGGTACCCGCTGGGCAGGAGGCCTCAGGGAGAGTCGGGTTGCCCACTGACCCCTCAATCGTCCACCCAGCCCACCAGATATCGCTGCCATCGGGGTTGACCGCGCCAATATAGTCGGTGGCATCAAGGAAGGTCGCGTCAGCGACTGATTCTGAGTAGGCGCTGTTGACTGCATCCCAATCGATGGCGCTGGACAGCAGTGCTTCAGAGGCCTGTGACGCAAAGTTATTGTCCAGCTCTGCGGGGACTGCCGCAATCGTGCCGTTATCTAAACCTGAGACGTTGGCGAGCGTGCCTTGGTCACCGGCACCTGAGGCACAGTCCTGAATCCAGTTGTTCAGCACCAGAGCGTCACCCACCAAAGCTTGTGAGCCAGAACCATCGACATTCACACAGGTTGAGAGCGCGGTCTCGGAATCGGGAGAGACCGTCACAACCGTGTTGTGGAAAAAGCCACCCGATCGCTTTTTAAAGTTCAGGCTGTAATCAGCGCGATCTGCGACCTTGTCTGCCACGACGGTGACATTAGCCAACGTAGGCTTAGAGAGGAAGCCCTCCGACGACCCCTCCGTATCCATCTCAAATGCTTCGCCCTTGGAGGCACCTTGCTTGACAATGATGTACTGCAGGTTGCCCTGGTAGCCTTCATCCCAATCCACAGAGTCGTCATTGTTATTGGTAAACACACCGTGCTTCAGGTTGACATTACCGCCGTAGAACTCGATACCGTCATCGGAGTTGCCATGCACTTGGATGTAGTCCACCTCGGTACCGCTACCCACAGCCACCAGCGAAATGCCGTTAATCTCGTTCCCCGTTGAGAACTCATACCCGCCTTCAGCAACCACAACGTATCGGAGCACGCCGCTGCTGTCACCCTCGTCATAACCACCCGCGAAACCCGATTCGCCCTCGGAATCGATATCACAGTAACTGCCGCCAACCGCGCATTCGTTATGGGGCGCAAAGCCATGAATAATCAAGCCACCCCACTCGCCCGCGCCGTCGTAACCCTCGTCGTCGGACGAAAACACAATCGGGGAATCGGCCGTGCCCATCGCCATGATCTTGCTGCCGCGAGTAATCAGCAGATTGGCAAACGTGCCGCTCTTACCAAAAACCTCCACCCCGGCCTCGATGGTCAGAACCACCGACTGAACGGCGTTTCCATCGTCAAGGGTGCCATCGTCGTTGACCTCAAGCTGACCATTACCATTGCCAACCGTCACACGATCAGACATCAAATAACTCAGTCCAGCAGAAAGCGTCATATCAGCAGAGATGGTTGCAGGCAGTTCACACAACCCTTCACTCACTTCAGAAGTTCCTTCGGGACACGTCGCTGAACTACCCCCGCCGGAGTCTCCGCCACTTGAGCCGCCACCACCCGAACCTCCGCCACCTGACCCCCCGTTATTTGAGGGAGCCTCAATATTTATGGTTGTGCTGTCGTCGCCCGAACACGCGGCTAGCATGATCAAGAAAACTGCGAGCAAAAATGACTTCATCATCGGCTTCCTATAATTGAGGATTCTCAGGATTGCTGTAAAAAGTCGGGTTAGAACTGCCAGTCAAGGCCGAGCTGTATCGTCGGCCCGCGGTTGTAAACCTGAAAGGTCTGCCCGCCTTGGGTGTACTCGACTTCATCGTCTAGCAGGTTTTCAAACTTGGCTTTTAAAGTGAGCGCATCAGAAACATCGAAACGGTATACGATGTTGAGATCGAGCCTCGGCTCCAAGAACACATCCGGTTGACCCGATACGCCGACGTCGGCAATTGACTTACCATTTTGGTTTAAAAGCACCGTTAACTGATGTCCGGCACTGAGGTTGTCGTAGCCAAAAATCAGATTGGCCGTGTACTCAGGTTGCCCCTGTAACGCGCGGGTTGGCTGGTTTTGAGCGGTAACCTCAGATTCGATGAACGCCGCATTGAACGCGAGAAACAACGTTTGGTCGTAGCCATCGCCGAGAACAAATTCAAAGCGACCATCTACCTCAACACCGTACAACTCGGCAGAATCAGAGTTTTGGAAGGTTCGCGAGTTCCCCGCCGTACCTGAAGCTGCCTGCACAACGCGCTCGATGGGCTTATCCATGTCTTTGTAGAAAAGCGCTACCGATAAGCTGTCTACCTCGGACAGGTACCACTCCCAACGCAGGTCAGCATTGATGATGTCCGAAATTTCAAGGAACGGATTGCCTCGCACCCGAAAATTGAATTCGTTGTCATAAAAGGTAGCGTTCGCTGCCTCTTTGAAATCTGGCCGTGCAACAGTTTGAGAGAGCGCGAGACGCACTTGGTGCGTATCGGTGATGAACCAGTTAACCCCCAGGCTTGGCAAGAAACTATCCTCATCGATCAGCGACTGCACTGCTCCCTGTTCACCCTGCAACGAGAAGGTATCGGTTGTTTGTTCATAGGTCTCGTATCGGCCGCCCAATATCACTTGCCAGACTGAGTCAAAGGTGTGGTCGTACATCAGGTAGGCACTGTTGTACTTCAACTCCGCGTCATAGCTATCGGATGCAAGCGTTTTGTCAACGAACACCAAGCCTGTGTTGGGGTTATTGGATATCCCGCCTTGAGCACTGGATCCGCATCTCGGGTTTTCCGATGAGGCATCACAGCTATAAATCACATCTGAGACCAGCAAGTTATCGGAACGCAGCAAGTCGTCCCTAACCTGATTTACGTTGAAACCGTAAGTGGCACTATCAGAGTCACGCTCCCTTGATATCAGCTGCACTCCCGCTGTTAATTGGGAGAAACTCGCACCATCATCAAATACGTCCCAAGTGATTTGAGCCGACACGTCAAGGTTGTCATCGACTAGTTCGTCATAACGGCGGGTGATCGTGCCGGGCTCCAAGATAAAGCCTTTGAACAGGTCTGCTTGTTCATCGTTGGCTCTCTGGAAGTCGTATTGCGCTTTCAAAGACTCAGGGTCGGTCGCGCTGGACGCCGCCGTGAAATCAAATTCTCTGCGGTCCGGCGCGTATCGATCGGCCTGGCTGACTGTTGCCTGCCACTCAAAAACCACAGACCCCGTATCATTGATGAAATGAGAGCCTGCGAGCTGAGTCGACAGATACTGTCGCTCTTCCCACTGAATGGTCTGTCGGAGCAGTGCCTGGAACTCATCTCCCTCTTGACCAACTGATCGCTCAAGCTGACTCTCCGTGACACGCGACGCTACGGTATTCCACTCAAAGGTGCTGTCGCCAATATTCCATCCCACCGAAATAAAACCATTCGCCTCTACGGTCTTGCTGTACTGGCGGTAGAAAAAATTGTCAGCGATCTCTCCCTGTGACTCATAGGTATAGCGCTCGCCATTCTCGCGCTTGCTCCACTCATTGGAGTAATTCATCGCCGCGTAAACGCCAAGCTCAGATTCATCGAACAGAAATAGATCTCCAAAATTGACCCCGAACTTGGCGTTGGGTGAGGCCGATTCAAAAGCAGGGTCAAATCCATCTTTCATTAGCAAGGCACCTGCTCGACGCAACTCCCCCGCTGTAAAATCATCTAGCTCGAAGGTTGCGCCGGTAGCACTATCAATCGCTTGTCCAGATTTGAGAAAATCGGAAATCACTGAAAGCGCCGGATCCTGACTCCTGCTTCCGTCATCCCATCCAAGAACATCGAAATCCCCCCCAAGCGAATCGACAAAAATCGTTTCGCCCGTCAGGCCCGTTGTGTAACCGCCCTGCATAGTCATGCCCCGGACACGCTCGTCAGGGAACGTCTTTGTGTTGATGACAAGATTGCCGCCCGTGGATTCACCGGGCATGGGGGTCAAGAACGTTTTCTGGATGTCTAGCTGACTGACAAAATTAGACGGGAAGAGATCCAATGGAACGGTGCGTTTAGAAGGGTTAGTAGAGGGCATCGTGGCGTTATTAAGGGTCGCAGATACATATCGCCCGCCCAAACCTCTGATAAAAACATACTTATCATCTTGCACCGAGATGCCCGGCACTCTGACAACGGAAGCAGCCACGTCTGAGTCAGCGAACCTCGCGAGGAGTTCCACCCCGATGGTATCGACAATGTTAGTGGTATCGCGCTCGCTCACCTCCAGCCCAGCCGGGTCAAAACTTGCTAAAACCAGTACCTCTTCGATTTCCGGAGCGGCGATCTGCATCGTCTCTCCTTGTTCATCAATGTTGATGGAGATTGAGCGAGTCACCCCCGCCATGACGCGCAGATAATCGGTTTGTTCCGCGACCTGCGCTCGATATCGCCCGCGGGGCAAGGTCACTGTGGCCCGTCCTGACGCATCAGTTTTTAGCGGGAGCCCAGAACCCGCTAGGTAAACCGACTCACCGGGGACTAGTTCGCCGTTTTGCTTCACGGTGATATTGAGAATGCCCTGACCTACAACTTTGCGATCAGCCACGCTCTCAGACTGCGAATACACATCGATCAACATGGGCGCTTCATCTAATCTCGCCACCACATCCACTAGCTGCCCCGCGACCGCGCTGAAACGACTCGTAACCGTACCTTCGGGTGAGGACACTGTGATCGCTCGCAGGCCACTGCCCGATAAATCAGCGAGCAATGACCCATCCCGGCCGGTCTGCCCCAGCAGTGTCTGTCCAACTGTGACCGTCGCGCCCTCAACAGGGGCATCCTCGGAAAACACGTAAACGAGAATCTCGTCTTCCGCCCTAGGGGTGGCCGCTAGCAAAAATGAAAAAAACAGTGTGCCGAACCAGCGGGCCCACACTGTGCTGGGGAAAAGAATCATTGAGACCTCTCTTGCAAGTTTGCGGGGGAATTCCGCATCCAACGGTCTGCAGATTAAGTGGTCTAGATGACCCTTTGATGGCAGGTAGTTTTCAGAAATTTGAAGATTTCATTGCAGTTATATGACACAAGGGGAGCGGCCAAAGCTGCGCGGGTGCCACTGAGAGCAGGACCGAGAAAGTGCCGCTTCACCGGCGTACCGGACAGCACCTCTCGCGCTGGCGGCAACTCGGGTCAGTTCGTTGTGGTGATTCCGGAGGAGGAGCTTGTGGTGGTTCGACTGGGTCTTACGCTTAATGAATCGCAAGCCAATATGGCCGGGTTACTGAATGATCTGCTCGAGCGTATTCGCTAACCGCTAACCCGAAGTAAATTAATGCTCTGGAGCGCCCTGATCCACGCGCAATCAGTGAGTGCTAACGGCTCTTCAATCGCCAGAAGTGAAAAAGTTGAGGGCAGGCTCGATCTGATCGAACCCGTCGCTCTCGGGGCTTGAATAAATGCTCGAGCTGCGCCCACCCGCGGCGCAGGCCCTCAGTCGACCTTCTGCATCTGCGGCATCAATCGGTACTCATCAAACTTTACCCGGTCAGAGGGGATGTAATGCCGTACAGTGAAGTTGAATACCCCAGTCTCGTTGCTGATAGGTAGATTGTTCATCGCATCAGCCCCGCAACCCATGCTCACGGTGTAGGTACCATCCTCGTTGGCAGTGGCGATGTCCGAGCTCATATGGGCGACGTCATCAAACATAAAGCCATTTTCGTCATAAACAGTGAAAGACCAAAAAGCACCGTTATCGGGGTCCTCAAAGGTCGCCGAATAGCACCCCTCTGCAGGAAAGTTGGGTGAAGTTTCATACAGATTATCGCGGAGCTGTGCGCCACCCCACCCAAGAGCCGCGCCTACCGTATATTTTTCAAAGTTATAAAGGCCGCGCGAATCATCGGTAGGCGCTGTAAACATGCCGTACACAACTTTATTGCCGTGAGTCGCTACCAAAGCTGGTAGCTTTTGACGCAGCGACAGCTCAGCGGCGTCGAAGCTCTCGCGGTTAACGGGCTCTGCTGAGAATGGCTGGGCACTTGCAGCGTTAATGACCATGTCGTCCTGAATCGTGTTCGCCTCCGCCTCGCTCAGCGTGCTGTCCAGTCGAACGATCAGATACATGTGTGAGCCAAAGTGCGTTGCCAGCTCAAAAGTGCCACTCCCGTAGGACATGGGCTGAATGCGGTGGTCCATGGTAACCGGCTGGACTGAGACATACTTACCCTCAGGAATCTCCGGAATGGTAATCGAAGCGCCAGCCGAGACATCCACGACGGCGAAGCTGTAGTAGGTGTCACGGTTCATCCGTACGACAGGCTGATCATCAGTAGGAGTGAGCTTCCGATTGTGGGCAAACTGATTCACGGCGGCCCGGCCCTGCGCAGCGAGCAGCTGACGTGAAGTCTCGAGCGTGGGGTAATTCTCTGCGGTGGCGGTCATACCACCCGGCTGAAAAAACTCTTCGACAGTGGCAACGGGCGCTGAGACTGCGGGCACCGACAGACTCAGCAACGCCGCCATGGACAGATTGCTGAGCGTGGCGCGATGGCGTTTTAATGTGGGGTAAGTCATGGAGATTCCTTAATACGGCATTGTCCAGTCCGACAATAGCCCAAATAGCGCCTTGTTCAAGAGCAGGAAGTGACAACGACCAATGCGACCAGGCGCCGTGTTTAATCTCATACCAAAGAAAAACACCCGAGCTAACGATTCGTGTGTTCCCTAAACAACCAGCATGATGGAGCGGTAGGCTTCGATCGAAACTTGGACGATGCGTGTCACATTTAGCGCTTTCGAATGGGGTGGCCTTACACTATGTTTCCTCGGAGTCGATTAAACGGGGACAGCGTTGTGAGAAATTCCGCTTCGAGAACAAACGTAAGCGTCGCGAGCGACCTCCTTGTAGCCCTGGGGTTAGCGTTCGCACTCGTTTTGAACGCTCAATCTGCGGGGGCACAAACCGAGTCGGGTTGGTCAAACCAGGGCCTCATTTATCTGCTAGGGCCTGCGCTGGATGGCACCAGCGGCGTTGGGCCTTTTGACACTGACGTGGACTTAAGTGCGGGGGATGTCTTTGACAACCTCGACAGCGCCTTCCTCGGCATGTACCGCGGAGAAGGCGAACGCTGGGGTGTACTGGTGGATATCGTTTATATGGACCTTAAGGCGGATGGCAGCGGAGATCGTGGCGCCCTATCTGGAGAGGTAGAGTTAGAGCAAACGACCGCGATTGTCTCGGCTACCTATCGACTCTCACCCACTACCCAGCTCATGGCCGGCGCGCTATACAATGACATCTCCGGGAGCATTTCGCTTACGGGTCCGCTAAGGGAAACTCGTGGACAAAGCATGGGGGACGATTGGGTGGACCCCATCGTAGGGGTGCTTTACGAGACCCCAGTCGGCGCCGGCAACTGGTCTTTCACAGGATCCGCCCAGATCGGCGGCTTCGGCGTGGGCTCCGATCTGGTCACCATCCTCACAGGATCTTTCTCCTACCGTTTTAATGAGTGGTCAAGTGTCGACATTGGCTACCGCTATTTGGACTTTGATTATGAGGATGGCGACGGCCCAGACCGGTTTAAGTTCGACATGAAAGAGCACGGCCCCGCCATAGGCTGGCGAATCGATTTTTAATTCACGGGCGATGGCACTGCGGGGAACCAATGTTGCGCAATCACGGCTGCCAATATGGTCAGGCCAATGAGCGTAACGATGTATGCCACCACTTGTCTGGGCATAGCCTGAGCCAAGGATTCACTCTCTCCCCAAAGACTACTGCGCGGTGCTGACCCAGTTCAAGGGCAGGCAAATCTCCGCAAGGCTCCATAACCAGAGCAGGCCGGGGTACGAGCCAGTCTGGCGGTCTAGCTCGTAGGCAGGTGGCGGGGTCTCAGCAACCGGATTTTGGCAAAGCACAGCCCGCCTACTGCCCCAGCAAAACCCTGCGCAATTAAACCCACGAGAGTTCTGGCGGGCGCAAAGGCATCTACGCCAAACACCATGTTCAGCAACGGATGAAGGATCAAAATGCAGCCTGCCCCCATTAGTGCGAAGGCGGCGGTATGGCGATATCGGCTCACCCGCACGGAAACCCAATCGGTTACAGCCCAGCCAATGGTCAGAATCAGTGCCATCAGCGGCATCAGGCTGACACTCAAACCCGCAATGTCACTGCCTGTTGTAGCGAGGCGCGAACTCCAGCTTACCGCCAGACCCATCGACTGAACCGAGTGCAACACCATTTGGGTGCCAATCACGGAACCCAAAACAAAGGATACGATGACCCCAATCACGTATGCGCTAATGAGTCTCAACATTTGTGGGTACGCTCCTACCAGCCCGCTGCTAACAGCGATCCAGCTATGCTACGGCCACGTAACGTATTTGGCTCAACAAACGGAGCGAAACCCATGTGCAGCCTCGTCACACGTGTATCCGCGATACTGGGACTGATCCTAGCCTTTACGCTCGGGCCTTGGGCCCGCGCATACGAGGTAACCACCCTGGCGTCAGGGCTCGACAAACCCTGGTCGATTGCAGATATGGGTGGGGGTGCCTTCCTCGTTACAGAAAAAACCGGGCGATTATTGATTTTGGCCGCGGATGGCAAGCTGTCGCCAGTAACCGGAACACCACCGGTCTACTACGCCAATCAGGGTGGCCTGCTGGAGGTCTTACTCGACCCTGAGTTTGCTCAGAACCGGATCATTTATCTGAGCTTTGCCGGCGGCAGTAAGGATGCAAATCGAACCACCTTGGTCAGTGGCACATTGGAAGGCGCCAATCTGACGGCGGTTAGGACTCTGCTGGAGGTGTCACCCGAGAAGGAGGGGCCCGCACACTACGGCGGGAAAATGGCTTTTTTGCCCGATGGCACGTTATTGATCAGCGTTGGGGAGGGCTACAAATACCGTGAGCGCGCACAGGATCTCGACTGGGAACTGGGCAAGCTGCTTCGCATTCACACTGACGGTTCTGCTCCCAATGACAACCCTTTCCCCGCAAAAGCGCCGCGGGTTTTCAGCTATGGACATCGCAACCCGCAGGGCCTCATTTATGACCCCGAGACCGATCGCATTCTGATGCTCGAACACGGTCCCAAAGGAGGCGACGAACTCAACCACATCGTCGCAGGTAAGAATTTCGGCTGGCCCGCCATTACCTACGGTGTTGATTACACGGGCGCGGTGATCTCTCCGTTTACCGAAGCCGAGGGCATGGAACAACCGTTGCACTACTGGGTGCCCAGCATCGGACCCTCTGGGTTCGCTATCTACCGCGGCGATGACTTTCCCGAATGGCAGGGTGATCTGCTGATCGGGTCGCTGATTAACCGCGAAATGCGGCGGTTGCGGCTAGATGGCGACACTGTAATTGAGGAAGAACGGGTCTTTCCGGAGGTAAGCGGGCGGGTCCGGGACGTTCGCGTTATCAGCGACGGCAGTATTGTTGCCGTGACTGACGAGGGCGATATTTTCCGCATTTCTCATTCCCCCTAGGACACCCCTTTCAGGCGTCTGCGGATGTGAACCGGTTTTCCCATA
>Ga0255777_10002384_pt1 | contig 16754 bp, 8 predicted proteins | sample 101ome_15_FD_179975 | JGI IMG/M metagenome (GOLD analysis project Ga0255777, IMG submission 179975) | Coastal salt marsh microbial communities from the Groves Creek Marsh, Skidaway Island, Georgia - 101402AT metaG (version 2) | ecosystem: Environmental > Aquatic > Marine > Intertidal zone > Salt... | reverse complement strand
CGTCGAATATCCCAGATCCTCACGTCTCCTTCGGCGCCGCCCGTCGCCAACGCATACTCGCTCGACATCAACCACTCGATCGCATGCACGCTTCCACGGTGTCCCGATAACGTATGCGCGATGACGTTCGACGCCGGATCCCAGAGCTTCACCACCGCATCGTCCGATCCAATCGCCACCAACGAGTGTGTCGTCGCTCTCGAGCTCAACGCCACGGCTCGACACTTCTTTTCTGAAGTCGTCTCGCTCGCCACCACCAAACAGTTTGCATCCCAACACTTCACCGCCCCATCGTACGATCCGGTGAAAAACATCCCCGTATCGTTCGGAAACCACCGCACGCACGACGTCGCGTATTTGTGCCCTCGCGTCTCGCTCACGAAGGCGTCTCCATACGCCGAAGTCGTGACGCCGTCGCTTCCACCCGCATCTCTTTCTTCCCGTCTCGTGGTCGTTCGCGCCCCGGCGCCCTCGACGACGCACACTAATTCATACTTCTTTGCTCCGTCGCCCCCATCGAAGCGTTCCGTGTCGTACACGCGCGCACCACCGTCGATGACACCGACCAAGAGGTACCGCTTCTCAACCGAATCGAGGTCGAAACACGTCGGCCCGGCGTCGTCGCCGTCGCGATTGATGAAGCCATCGTCGAGGGTCAGCTGTGCCATCGAACGCTTGCGCTCGCACGCGACGCGGAAGGCGACCGGGGAGGCGGTCCCGGCGTTCCGCGCGCGCAGAAGCGCGTGCATGCTGCGCGCCGACGAGTGAGGCTAACGAGGTCCCGTGAATAGAATTGCGTGGTAAATTACAGCGAAACGGATTCGTGCGAATAAAAATGAAAGTGTACCCGGTACCTTCTAAGGTTAAGGTTTGCCTCCGACAGCTGACCAACTCTTAAACGTATGAACGTGAGTGCAAATGGTTTCGACGACTTCGGCGTTGCCAGCTTCGCCGACGAGCAATCCGTGCACCTTCAAGCCGAGCTCCTCCTTGGCGAGGTTGAGGCTGTCGATGATGCTCTGCTCAGGTGGTGCGATCTCTCCGTCGGTGACGAGAAGGATGTCTGCGTTGGACCACTCAGCTTCGTTTAAGCGCGCGAGGGCGCGATTGAACGGTTCGTCGACGTCCGTGCCACCGTGGAAACTACCGGTGAGAAATTCTAGTAAACCGTAGAGTCCCGAAGAGTTGAGCTTGAGTTCGAGCTCTTGACAATCGCCGGGGCCACTGAATGAGTACAAGTAGCACGCGCGCTGCTGAGAGCGGCTTTGTCTCATGCACTCTAGCACCATGGCTTTGGCGACGGTTTCGCGCGCGCCCATCATGGAGCCCGACGTGTCGAGGCAGACGATGATTGGCCCGGACTCCGCCGCCGGTCGCGTCTCGAACCCCTCGACCGTGACCGCAGTTTCCTCGGCCCAGCCGACGCGCTCATACGAGAGTAAGGTTCTCTCAGCGCGTCGAGCAAAGTGCAAGAGGCGCGCTTGGGGAGACTTGGACGCCAGGAGCACCATTTCGCTCGGCATCATGCGAGACAAATCGTCAGAGCGACACAACCCAGAGGTTTGCTCCGGTTCCACCGGGCTTCGAACGAGACCCATAGGGAAGTTTTGACGCTCGCGTTGCCGCGGCGCGCGACGCAGCGGACCTCGTCCACTTCCTCTGCCGAGACTGCGAACCATGTCGCGCAGCTCTCGCAAATCCTGAAGCTTTTTGCGAAGCGAGTCAAGCTCTTTCCATCCAGTTTGTTGCCAGAGACCACGGGTGAGATCGAACCCTTCTGGTCCATCTGCCAAATCCTCCAAGTCCAGCCCTTCGAACGCTTTCGCCGCCTTGTCAAGCTTATCGACCGCCGGCTCCCACTGTTCCTTGAACTCCTCCATGAGCTTTGAGACGGTTTCCTTATTCTTTTCCTTGGCTCGCTCTGCCGCTTCCTGAGCCGCCGAGTCGGGGTCACCATCCACCGTCATGTCAAACTCGTCGACGTTATCTTCGCCGTCTTCGCCGCCGGCGCCTCCTTGACCCTTCGTCTGACTCGATTCCCCGTCGCCCTCCTCCTCGGAGCTCTCTCCACCGCCGTCGCCCTGCGACTCGCCTTGACCCTCACCCTCGTTTCCAGACTGCGCATCCTGCGGATCGTTCGGAGGCATCTCCGGCTCACCCTCATCCACGCGTTCTTGCTCGTAAATGTACAAAATATCCAAGATGTTCTTCATGAGCGTGTCCAACACGGGCGGAAACCGCCGAGTAAACCGCGCCATATCCAAATCCCCCAACGCCTCGATCAACGCTTCGCGAAACGTATCATCTTCGGGCCACATCACGTCGACATCCGGAAGCAAACCTCTCGATAACGCATCCTTCCACGCTTCGACGCCCTCAGCGCTTCGTCGAAGCGCCTCGACGTCACCCTCAGCGCTCGGTAGGCGCAACAACAGCGGCAGGATATCCGAAGGAATCTTCCCCATGACATCCCCACCTCGCGCGCTCGCCGCCATCCTCGACATGTTCACCATCGCTCTCGCGCGGGCCTCTGCCTCCGCTTCCTCGTTCGCCAACAGAGACTTGCGTTCAACCAACTGGTCGACGACGTCGTCGTCGGCGGCTTCGTTTTCGTCGTTCGCCATGGCCGCGGCTGACTCCGCGAACGCTTTCGCCGCGTTCGCAAACGACGCCGACGACGTCGACAGATCATCAGAAGACCCCTTCGCGTCGCCGTTTTCATCACCACCACCCGCGCGAACCACCGCGGTCGCCGCCACCCGTCGACCGCGACGCACCGTCGAGCCGACCGCGTTCGCTCGCCCTCGTCTCGTGGACACCAAAGAGGCGACATCCTCAGCGGCGACGATCGAAGGCGCCGCCGCCGTTGAGCACGAACGCGTCCGCGCGCGACGGTGCATCGCGAGCGTCACCGTCGGCGCCACCGTCGACATGTCGCGGTCGTCCTCGGTGGCGCTCGCGTCCACCAGTGCGGCTGACGCAGTTGAAACTCTTCTTTTTTGAAAAGTTGAAGCGACAGACGCGCGCGAAACGTCACACTCGCGCGCGATGACGACGACGAAGGAAACCGCCGGGGAGGGCGCGAGACGACAACGACGACTCCCGACGTCGGTCGCGGAGAACGCGCCGTCGAGTCGGTGTGCGAAGCGACAGAGCGTCGAAACGAAGAGTGATGAGGAAAAAGCGACGCGCGCGAAGAAGACGATCGGAAAGAGCGTCGGTACGAATGGCGACGCGTTGAAGATGGAAGACGCGTCGTACGACGGGGAGATTATCATTGCGAACACGGCCAAGGAGTTGGACGCGGCGATCGAGCGGATACGAAACTTTTGTGCAGAGACGAAGAGCGATGTTGACGACGTTCAACAAATGTGCGCGGACTGCGGCTTTGATATGGAGTGGCGGGTGACGTTTAAAAAAGGCGCACCCGAAGCGAAGACGTCGTTGGTGCAAATCGCGGCGGCCAACGCGGATTTGAGCGAGTCGTTGGTGGTTTTGGGAAGGATTCACACGTCGGGGTTGACGAAAAAGTTCAAGGCGTGGATTAGAGACGGAACGCGCGGGAAGACGGGATTGAACGTGCGAGGCGACGCGAGTAAATTGAAACGAGATTTTGGACTCATGACGTCTCGGGTGATTGAGTTGGCGACGTTGGCGAATGAGAGATTCGGTGGGTGCCCGAGCGGGCCGTCGTGGTCGCTGGCGAGGTTGTGTGAACACGTGTTGGGGAAGAATTTGCCAAAGGACAAGACGCGAATGTCGAATTGGGAGAGAGAGGAGCTCAACGAGGACCAAATCAGGTACGCCGCGATGGATGCGTGGGCGTCGTTGCTCGTGTACAGAGCTTTGATGAAACGTGATGTCGTGCACTTGATGGGTGACGAGCCGTACGTGCACGATCCGCTTCCCGTGGAATCGTACGACGACGAGAGCTCAGATGAGGACGAGAGCTCAGATGAGGACCAAGGCGAGGACGTCGAGGAAGATGAGGACGAAGACGTCGCGTTGGAAGAGGAGAACAAGAACCGAGAACGCGGCGACGATAAAGAAAACAAGGGTGAACTCTCGCCACAAAGCAAGAATGCCCCGGAATCGATCGAACTCACAGATGCGCAACGCGTGGCGTACGAGCGGCACATGTCTGGCTTATCCGTGGACGCCATCGCCAAAGCGACGAGCTCCGAGTCCACCGTCGTCTTCGAACACCTTGTCACCGCCATGCGCAAGGGATGTTCTTTCTACTTTGATTTATTATGCATCCCGGACCACCTCAAGCTATTTTTCGACGATCACGTCACCCTCAGCGGGGGCGGCGTGCCAAAGGTTTCCGACTTCGTAAACCACGCGCGATTGGAGCGTCGTCGCGCCACGCTCACTCTCGTCGCGCTCACCGTCAAGCTCGCTCGAGATCGCGAGTTCGGCGTCGCCATCGCGTGAGATGGTGCTATTTAGCAATCGTCGCTTGTCTTAAGTACCGGTAGTAATCAAATTTTACAAATTGAAAGAATCTATGAAGGCGCTGAGTTCGCTTTGAGCCACTGAATGACTGATTTGGAGACTGATTTTGACCCATCCATCCACGCGTCGAGGAATGGGCTACCTATGAGTTTTTGCGAGTTTACCGCGCCCCAAGGGCCGCTCATTTGCGGCCAAGTCTCTCCAGGGTAGTTTTCCATGTGCGCAATCCACATTTCGTGTTCGCGGGCACCCGTGCGAGGGACGGGCTGACCGGCGCGCGTGGCGTAGCAACACGCTATATCAGGCAGCATCATGTTACCCTTGCGATTGTTCGCGACGAATTGCGTCGGATCTGATATTTCTTGTTTGTGCCATTGAAGCATGGTTGCCGCGCTGAATCCAGGTCTGTAAAGCTTTTCTACTTTGGCGACGATTTTATCACCTCCGCCGCCAGCTCCGACACCCCAAGCGTTCACCTCATCCTCACGAACGCGAACCACTCCGCTCTTAAACGATTGATGCTCAGGAGCGCTCGAGGGTTGCCAAAAGCGCTGCGTCATCGCGTAAAGGTGGATCAATCCAGCCGCGAGCTTGTGTCGCGCACCCACAGTCTGTTTCAACTTCATCAAATCGTCGCGCAACCAGATGAGTGACTCTCTGAGTTTCATCTTACCACTGCGCGTCTTCTCGGCGATCGATTCAAGCTCGCTCGACCACTTAACAAAGGCATCCGTGTCGCGACCAGCACGCAAGTGAGGCCCTATAGCGCGGACGAGGCCGTACAAGACTGATTTTTCGAAATTCTGAGTAGATGATCCCCAGAAGACGCCCACGGCGTCTTTCTCGGAAAGTTCGACGAGCGGCGGCGGTGCGTTTTCAAACTCGTTCAGGCGATCGTAGACGCTCGGCTGTGAAGACGTATCGCGCGGTCGAGTAACTAACCTGCGCACTTTGCTCAGCATGATTGCCACGCACTGCGTACGGTTTTCTCTCATGGCTAGAGCGTCGATTTTGGCAAACTTTTCGTTGTACGTGAATTCCATGTTTGGATTCTTAACCAAAAGTTTCTCGTGCTCCTTCTTCATCGCCTCAAGTATATGTTTCGGCAACTCGTTAAGCTCGGTATCCATGTAAACGGCAATATCGCCGACGAAGTGCAACAGCCATCCGGGGCAGTTTCTCAACAATCCTTTGCCCGGATAATACCCAACCATCTCCAAGCATCTAATCTGCTTGGCGCTGAGAGGTTTGTTCGAGCGTTCAATCGCCTTTAGCATGATCACCTGGCGATCCATAAGCTTGTGTTTACTCTCCAGTACCTGCGAGTGGTGATCGGCGCCTACAAAGTTGAGGTAAGAGCCTCTACACATCCTCGCACCACACAGGCAAAACGCCTGTTCAACCTCTTTCATGCTATCCGTACAGCTGTGATAGTTATACGCCAACTCTTCGCCAGGCATAATGTCTCGTGTCGTGATGAAATGAATCTCGTACTTGCCGTCGATCGCCTTGAGGTTGACTTCAATGTTGGGATCGCACGAGTGCGAGATGCGCCCGGCGTAATTGTTCTCGTGCATGGCGTCGCAAAAGAGAACGGAATAACCCTCCGCATCTCCCCCTGGACGTTCGATTTGCATGTTATAAAACTCTGGCGGTCCGCAGTCGCGAAGACCGCGACCCTTTTGTACAGACCTAATCGCATCCTGCTTTTCAGCCCAGGCCCACGGAGGATATATTTCGCCCAAAAAGTCGACTACGAATTCGCCCTTCTTAATGGGCATGTTACATACGACACCGAAGCCTTTACGATGCACGTAGTAGAATTCGGGCGTCTCCGTCGCCGCCGCGGCCAACTTCCACATAGCCTTGGAATATGCGAGCGATCGCGCTCCAGGCTGACGCTCCAACTTCTCAGCCAAATCTTCGGCGGCAACAGCGAGGCTCTGCGTCGCGAGTGTATCGGGCGTCATGGCGCCGTAACTCGCATTGACTTGCGATAGCAGTTGTTTATACAGTCCCCAGACATCGTCGTCAGAAAAGTCTGGCAAGACTCGCTTGAGGGTATCGGTAACGTCGCGACCTGTGACAAAATCGACACCGTACGTTTCCTGTTCAATAGCCTCCGTGACGAGCTTCTTACGTTCCGTCTTAACGCCGAGTGACGGCCACCAACCCGGCGGTTTACCGTCGGCAACAATCGCCGTCCTTGTTTTCGAGCCGCTCTCGTACGGATGATCTTCCGTGAGCGTCACCGAACGTTCTACTTGGCATTCCTTGTCGTCCGATCGGTCGACGTACTCGGTAATGACGGTGAACTGAGTACGAAGGTTGCTCCCATCTTCGTTCTTAGTCATAGCTCGCTCAACGCCGGCAGTTTGGAGGACAGTCAATGCCGCGAGTTTCCAACTTTTACAAACAGTCGCCAGGCGTCCCACCTCTTTTTCAATATCGTCCCTAATTTCTTCTTCAGTTTTTGGCTCTGGTTTGACTCGTTCCTCCTCGGATTGGTCCAAAGTCGCCTCGTCGCCAGTCTTCTTCTCCGTCGGTGCCGGTGTCGGTGCAGTTGCCGTGCCGTCTAAAATGAAACCAAATATCGTCATCAGGTTGCGTAGCGACAACTGATTCATCGGTCCCGGAACAAACGTGTCGTCCACTTCAATCATGACATCCTTAGTTTTCGGCGCCCTTTGTTTGGATCCCGAGGCCTCGGCGAGACCGACGGCGTCAAACCAGCGACCGATGAACATTTGAGACACCGGTCCGTCAATTAACACTCGAACGGACGCCTTGTACTTGCGGGTCGCCGCACGACCGCAGTGTGCTTCCCACTCTGCCCCGGTAAATAAACGGCCGTCGCCCTCGCCGGATCGTCGGACGCACATGTGTTCGGGCTGCTCGCAGTGGCAGCGAAACCGATGGCGTCGCGGAAGGTAGACTCCCGGTATGCCGGCGCACACCACCGGCACTTGTACGGGGATGCGGCCCGACGGTGCGGGCGGGGGCATCGGTCGTGGCGTACCTGGTGACCAAGACTCGGCGTCTTCCGGTCCCTCGTCGATCGGAATCCGGTTCACGGGGCGTGTAGGTTGCGGTGGTTGCGGCGCGGCGTCTTTGAGTGGCACCGATACGCGAATCAACCCCTTCGGCACCGGCGCACCGCGCTTCGCGTAGTGCGCGTAGTGCTCCTGCAGTTGTCGCTGATGTTCAATCAACCTAGTCGACTGATCCAACATGAATGCATGAATCTCATCGTCACTCAACTCTTGAGGCGCGCTGCACGCGCAGCGCTCTCTATCTGAACTCATCGAGCACACCCATCGATCCCTCGACCCAAGCGAATCCGCAGTCTCCTGTCTCATCTTTCGCCACTTTCCGCACGCCTCGCTCTCACACTGTACCCACGCCCACTCGTCGAACGGCCCGGGATGCGGCGGCGGCGGTCCCGACGATTCCCCATTCTTCTTCGTCTTTGCCGCTTTCGGCACCTTTTTCCACGTGCCGTCGTCGTTGAGCACAATCTCCCCTTTTTGCGCCCGTTTCTCCAAGTTTATCCTCCGTTTCTTCCTCTCGTACTCCTTCTTCCTTTCACTGATGATTTCCTTCTTCGCCGTCGCCCTCGCTTCGGCATCCGCCGCTAAAGATTCATCCAAACGCGCGTCTATATCCGCGTCCGTAGACTCTTGCGCCCGGTCGCACGCGTTGAACCGCCCGTCTTTCCCATCCTCACACACGAACCTATCCTCCGCCCCCAACGCATCCGCCACACATCTCGGCACTCGTCTCCACTTCCCACACGCTTCTCTATCGCACTGCACCCACGCCTCTGTCGCCGCTTCCGCCCCGCGTCTCGGCGTCGCTCCGTGTTCCGCCCACGCGCGCGCGACATCCTCTACGATCCCCAACGCGAGTTTCCTCCGTCTCTCAATCTCCTCTTCCAGCGACGCCCGCTTCGCCGCGGACGCAGACATCACCGAATCACACCCATCCTCCGCCTCCCGTCGTTTCCGTCCGTTCATCGTCGTCATCGTCGCTTCCGTCAGCGCGAGCGATGGTTTTCGTTCACGAACAGATCGACGCTGCTGCTGCTCGTCCTCATCCATTTCCACGCATCGCGTCTCACCATTCTCCGTCGCCATCGCTCCATCGACGCGGTCGTCTCCAGTCTCCATCCCGGCGTCGGCGTTCGACGTCGGCGTCGCCAGGTGCGTCCGTCCGTCGCGCACTAGAGGGCGTCGGCTCGGCGCGCATCGTGATTTTTGAAAAAGCGAGCGTTACAGCGTTTGGTCTTTTGTCTCGTGTATGTGTATACAGTATGTATGACCTAGAGTGTGGTCGTTGACTCGGCGCGCTCGTTGACTTCGTTCGACCGTTCGTCAGACGGCGGCGGACGCGCGGTTCCGATGCGATCGATGGCGATGTCGGCGACGCGGAGAATGATCCCGTCGACGTCTGCGTCGACGCGACGAGGGACGACGGTGAACGGCGGTTCTTCTGTTTGCTTTTTCCGTGCGCAGCAGCAGCAGCAGCGGCAGCAAAGACGCGCGGCATCCTTTCTTCGGTACGCCGGCGCGTCGGGACGCGCGATGACGACGGCGACGGATGACGTCGATCGTAACGATATCGTCGACGTGTGGTGTTTCGATGCGAGGACGATCGGGGAGGATGAGGATACGGAGAGTGGACGGGGGAGACGCGCGCGCGCGTACGCGGCGCTGACGCGCGAAGAGCGAGAGGAACTGTCTGCGTCGGCGTTGAGGGCGTATGCGCGCGCGTTTACGCGTAAAACACTGATGCGGTACGTCAAGGATGGTACCGGTGGTGACCCGCAGCGCGTGGTGTTCGCGCTCGGCGCGCGTGGGAAGCCGAGGGTGAGCGCGCCGAGCGAGTTGACGTCGGTTGGGTTTAGCGTTTCGCACTGCGACGGGCTCGTCGCGGTGTGCGTCACTCGAGGCGGGGAGTGCGGTGTGGATGTCGAGGATGTAAATAGGAGACGTGGCAGTGATGTGAATAAATTGGCAACGAGGTGGCTGAGTGCGCGAGAGATTGCGACGGTTGAGGGGACGGAGGACGCGGACGAGCGAGCGCGCGTCTTCATGCAGACGTGGACCGTCAAGGAGGCGTACGTCAAGGCGACGGGGTTGGGGATCGCTGGACGCCCGTTTAGAGAGTTTGACGTCGACATCGATGTAAGTAGCGGTCGTTTGGAGCTTTCAGACGGGGAGGCCGGCGAGGCATGGCGAGTGGCGTTGATTCAACCAAACCCGGAGACGTCGCACGCGCTCGCGTTGTGCGCGCCGCCGACGTCGCGAGGAGGACTTCCAGAGATTCGTCTTCGGTGGGCGTCGCCGTTCGACGATCACGATGGCGACGATCACATTGGCGTTTCCCCGCACATCGTCGTCGCGTCTGATGTGCGTCGAGCGTGAGATTATCATAGCGTTTGACGCGGACGTTTCGTAGCAAGTCGCGTCGTCCGAGTCAAAAAGTACCAGTAGGCTACCAGTAGACTTTAGAAACCGACGCGTGAGACACGCACTTCGTGTAATCAATCCCACGCCAGTCGTTACGCGCGCGCGTAACCCATACGTTCCGGACATTACACCGCGTTCTCGCTCTTTGTGAGTATGACCTCGCGCGTCGACGTCGCGCAAGACGACTTGACCAACCTTCCACCGTGTTCGCGCCCCGACGGCAAGTACGCCTGCCAACGCCTCGGATGCGACGCGTACTACGTCCCCGGAAGCGCCGATAACGTCGACGGGTGCTGCGTGCATCACACCGAACCTCCAAGCTTTCGTGACGGCGTAAAATCGTGGCCGTGTTGTCAAAAGTCTTCGCACGACTTTGGTGAGTTCATGTCCATTCGAGGATGCGCCACGGATCGGCACACGTGCGTAAAGACGGAATATGCGTCCGCGGTGAAGAAAGAGACGGTAGCGGTGAGTACGGCGGCGATCCCGCTATCGATGGAGGCCAAGGCGAGGGGGGAGACCGATGTTAGGGCGGCGACGTGCGCGAGGTGTCGAGCTGGTTTTTATTGCGCCGAACACGCGACGCCGAAGAGTCCATCGACGAGCGCCGCCGTCGAAGAGAAGGCGCACACAGAGACAAAACGAAACGACGACGCAGCACTGTCGACCGTCACCGCCGTCGACCCAGACGCGGTGCAAACCTGCAAACGCCCGGGATGCGGTGAAAAGTTTACCGAACGCCAAAACGCCGACGACGCCTGTCGATTTCACGCCGGTCAACCAATCTTTCACGAAACCAAAAAAGGTTGGTCGTGCTGCGGTACGCTCGTGTACGATTTCGACGACTTTTTAAAACTCCCCCCGTGCGCTCGAGGGCGTCACGACGCCAACGCCGCGCCGCTCAAGTTTCAAAAGCACACCGACAAAGCGTCGGCGTCGTAGCGTCGGCGTGTAATACCAGTACTAGGTAGTAGAACAAGATGAACGCGTCACTCGCCGTCGCACCGCGCGCATCGACGCGATGAACGACTACGAGCGCGCGCGCGAAACCAACGTCGCGCGTAACGCCGCGCGCATGCGCGAGCTCGGCGTCGACGCGCTCGCCGACGACGTTAATCAAAAGCGAAAAGCATCGACGTCAGCGAAAAAGCGAAAAGCATCGACAGAGGCAGAGGCTGCGCAGCCGCGTCGCGCGTCGTCTCGAGCGCGGAAACCCGTCGCGACGTACAGCGATGACGTCAACCTCGCGCGCGCGCTCGACGACGCCGCCGACGCGCGTCCGACGACGAGGACGCCGTACGCGCCGAGTGTACCACCGGCGACGTGTCGAAAAAGCGCCCTCGCATTGGCTGAGAAACCGTTCAAAGGCGTGAAGAGACACCCGACTCGCGGGCACTTAATCTTTGCCGATCGGCCGGATTTCACCCCGAATCTCACCCCGGGGCAAGTCATCGCCGCGGGAACGTGGGGTGGGTGCTACTTCCACCCGCGAGGGGGCAAGGCGGGGTTGCCGGGACCGGATGGGAAGCGAAGAGACGTCGCGATTTCCCCGAACGAGTTTCCAAAGGAGTGGTTTGAGGGAATCGAAAAGAGCCGGTACGCGAACCGAAGGTACGTCGCGGAGACGAACATGTACGGGGTCAAGGCGGGACAGGACCAAGAGTACTGGGAATCCAAGGGTTGGATCGACGCGCGGGACCCGCGCGGATGGTTCCAGTGGTATTGTAGATTCTACGTCGGAAGACGCTGCGACGACGACGATCGACAAATTTCGCGGTGGAAAGGCGTGTGCGGGGCAAAGGGTCGATGGAAGACGAATTTGATTAATAAAATCATAGCGGCGAACGCGTCGTTCGACGACGCGCGCGTGTCGCCGGTGGTGCGGCAGACGTTGTTGCACTGGGCGTGCGAAGTCACGGAGAGCGAGGTGCTCAAAGCCGCGAAGTAGTTGTACCGGTACACTGTAATTTCAATTTCAATTCCATTCTTCTAACGTACACGCGGGTTTACGACTCTTCGAACGCACCGAGCGAGGACATTTCATCGAGGAAACTCAGGTACTTTTCATCCTGCGCCGTCGAGTTAACCTCGGGTGCGGCGTTCACCGCCGGAGTGGAGACGACGCGTCGCCGCTTTGGTTCGGGCGCGTCTCTTCGTCGAACGCGAACGCTCGCGGGTACCAACGCCTTGAGCGCCGCGTTGTTCTCCGCGCGAATCGTCGGCGTCACCGTCGGCGCCGCGCTCTTGGTGAACGTCGACGGGTCCACCGGGGCTCGAGGGGTGACGGCTCGTGGGGCGGCGAAAAAGCCGGAATTTCCCGGCCGGCGCGCGGGCGGAGGCTGCGCTCGAGGCGCGTAAGTCTGACGCGTCGGCGCGCCGGCGATCGGTACCCTCGTCACCGTCGTCGTCGTCGTCACCATCGGTGGAGCGACTGCTTTCACATCTACTTTCTCGTCTTCCAGCGCTGGCGGTGCCGTCGGCGGCGGGGGAAGCGCGTCGGAATCAGAGCCTTCTCCTTCGTCTTCTTCGTCCTCCTCCTCCTCTGGCGGAGGCGGTCCACTCGGCGGAGGCAACGGCTCTTCATCCTCGTCTTCACCCTTCACCTCGCCCGCATTCGGTGGCGCCGCCGGAATAATCAATTCAACTCTCGGCGGCGGTCCACTCGGCGGCGGCATCGCGTCCTCCTCGCTCTCACTCTCATCCATCCTCCCCGAACCGCTCGCGAGCGGTAACGCTCTCCCCGCGTCCACCGCTCCGCTCGTCGTCTCAACACCCATTTTCCACTTTTGCGGCTTTCCCGGCGGCGGTTTCCCGCTCGGATTCAACGTCGGATGCCAATACACGGAGTCCTCTGGTTTTCTCTCCCATTCCGCCCCGACCGCGTACATCGTCGACGTCGGTTTCGTCCTCGTCGACGTCGTCACGGTTCTGCGTCCATCCTTTGAGTCTGAAGCCTCCAACGCCGTTCTCGCCTCTATCTGCTTATCGTACCACCGCAATTTATCCTCAATCTTATCCAACCGCGGTCCGTTCGGTCCCGGAACGTGCGGCGCATCCTTGATGCGCTCTAACGCCGCGCGTTCGGCGCGCAACGCATCAGAATCTTTCCTCTGCGCTGCCGCTGCTCGAGCCTCTTGGCGTCGCTCTTTATTCTTTGCGAGCTCCTTCTTTCTCTGTTGTTTCCGCCACTTGTCCATGGTACGTCGGCGGCGGCGTCACGCCGTGATGGAGTTGTTGACGACGCGCGGGGTCGGGGTCGCGTCGACGTGTGAGGAAGGGCGGACAGTTCATTTGGACTGGAGCTTCATTCAGTCGCGCGCGACTCGGACGCGAGCATCGTGAGGCGGTGCATGTTTACGATTACTACGCACTCAAATATTCAAAAAAATAGCAATTCGATTACAACGCACTCAAATATTCAAAAAAATAGCAATTCGACAAAACAATCATCACGATGGATGCGGGGTGTTGTGGATCTGGGACTGATGATGCGACGCCGATTCGCCGATCACGTCGTACGCGTCTACATCGCAGGATCGACGACAAAGGTCCCAGCGGATTCGAGCACGGCGAGATATGCGCCGGCGATGCAAAGGGAGATGCACATGACGGGCCAGCCGATTTTGAAGAACATGTTGAAACTGATTGGGAAGCCAGCCTCGGCAGAGATGCCTGCCGTCACGATGTTCGCGCTCGATCCAATTAAAGTTCCAATTCCGCCGAAATCGGCGCCAAAACAAAGGGCCCAGGCGAGACCTTCGATGCTGATGCCCGGGACGTTTTCGACGAGACGTATGATGACTGGGATCATCGTCGTCGTGAACGGGATGTTATCCACAAACGCAGAGGCGATGCCGGCGACGAGCTGAATGAGAAGCATGGCGCCAATTTGTCGCTGTCCAATTGGAAAGGATGCGATGAGGCTGGACAACTGATCGGCGATCTCTCGCAAGAGTCCAAGCTTGGCGATGCCCTCGGTGAAGACGAAGAGACCGGCGAAAAAGAGCAGAGAGTCCCACTCGACTTTATCCAGGGCATACTCAAACTCGTCGTGGTTACCAGAGAGAAGAATCGCAATGGCGCCAAATACAGCCACGTACGCGGGCTCCATGTGCATCACCGGATGCAAAAAGAACAACAAAATGACAAAGGTGAGAATGGAGCCGCTGCGAATGAGAAGGTTCATGTCACGAATCGGGTACTTTAAGCGAAGTTCCTCAATGTTGACGTTGATCTTCGTCCCAAAGAGTTGGTCGCCGTAATACCATCGAACAAAGTAAAAGATGAATGGCATGGTGATGATGACACCCGGACCGAGCACCTTTAAAAAGTCGACGAAACCAATGTGCTCCCTGAGCGCATTACCGATGATGATGTTTGGCGGATCACCGATGAGCGTCGAGCACCCACCAATATTACCGAAGATGGCGGTGCTGATAAGCAGCGGTCTAGGATCGATGTTGAGCGCCTTGCACAACGAGAGCACCACGGGCGCGAGAAGCAACATGGTGGTAACATTGTCCAAAAACGCGCTCAACACGGCGTCGAAAATCATCAACATGATGAAGAGACGCCACATAGAACCGCGGGCAAGGTCGACGATGCGCACGCTGAGGTACTCGAACACGCCAGTTCGGCTGAGAAGGGCGACGATGATCATCATGCCGAAGAGGAGCGCGAGCGTGCCGTGATCCATCCAGGTGAGAATCGTCCCCACGGTGGGCAGACGATGCTGCAAAGAGAGGATGAAGAGCACGGAAGCGGCACCAAGAAAGGCGACGAGGGTGCGATGGATAATTTCGGTAATGATGAGCCCGAAAACGGAAATCAATAGCACGAGTCCGAGCCAGATGCCAGCGTTTCCGACGACGCCCGTGTCCACCGCCGTAACGGAGAGCGCGACGGGCTGGGAGCAGTCAGTGTTAAAGCGCATGAGAACATCGCCGCGGCTGGCGTCGTAAGACTTTAAGACGTGCGTCGCGAACGCCATCTTCATGTGCATGCTCACACCGCCGCCGCCGCCGCCGAGAAGCTTGCGCCTGTGTCCAGCTGCGGCGTCGTGGGCGGCTGTGGTAATGTTTTGCGGAGAGACGCCGAGCTGGTACTCCGTGCCGAGTTGCTTCTGGTAAATCTCGTACCACACGCTGTGATCGTGCGTGTCGTGCGGACACTTACCGACGAGCGTCGTCACCTCGAGCGTTCCCTTACTCGCTCGATCGAGCGTGATCACCCCCGGTTCCGCCGTGTCGCACGCGACGTTGTGCGCGTGCTCCTCGTACTGCGTCACGAGGAACGGGATCATGAGCAAAACCATGAATACGACGCCGGCGAATAACATTTTGGCGCCAAGAATTTTATACTCTCTCTGTTTCTTGATCGGCTTGTCGGACTTGTGCGTCGGAAGCGCGCACGCATCCTTTGGTTCCTCGATGACGTGCAACGCCCCCTTGAGCAAATCCATCTTCTTCGCCGCCTTCAGTGCACCCTTTTTACGCTGACGAATGCCTTCGTAGGATAACAAATCGTGATAATTCTCCTTCATCGACATTAACCGTTCGCGCATCCGAGCCGCGAGACCCGGAAGCTCTTTCGCCTCGACCGCGTCGGCGAGAAACATGAGCGCGTCCGCCTGACGCGCGATAGCCTTGATCGCTCTCCGAGTCTTCTCCTCTTTACCCTCCAAGACGTTTTCCTCACCCGTGCGATCGAAACTGCTTCTCGACGTCGCCTTGATATCCTTCGTCGCGCTCGTCGACGCTGCGCTTTTATTCGTCGGCGGATGTCGCTGCTTCTTCAGTTCCGCCGCGAGCTCCTTTCCGCTCGCCGCCGTCAGCGTCGTCGCCGCGTGCGTCACCGCGCCGCGCGACGCCCCACCAAACATCGCCCCGACATCACCCGTCGACGTCCCAATCACTTTATCGATCGGGTCAAAGCTCACTCCCGTCCCGCGTCGAATCCCCGACCCGTCCACGCTCGTCCTCCTCGTCGCCGACGTCCCGCGGGCAAACTCACCGCCGGCGCCTCCACCGCCGACGCCGCCCACCTCCACTCGCACCGCCGACGCCAACTCCGCCGCCTCCACCGTCCCGAGCGTGGTTTCCGGCGAGCTCTCGTCCACCAACTGGGACCCATCGAAGAGCTGATGCCGGGACAGCTCCCTTCGCAGCGCCCGCCCTTCCGCCAGGGTCAGCGTGTGGTGGTGTCGCTCCTCCTCCTCCTCCGATCCCCCGTCGACGCTTCGTCGCGACGGCGCGTCGGCGCCGCCTCGTTCGCTCATCGCGCGCCGATCGACCGTCCGAGACCGACCGTTCGACGACGACGACGACGACGACGACGACGGGGAGGGTTTTGAGGACGCTTTTTCGGTCCTCGCGAAAGTGGTGCGTGTAAATGTGCTCTACAGGCGTGTATATATGGCCCTTTTAGTATATTATGTACGTGTGGATACAAAGTATTGTAAGACGTCTTATGCCCGTGAACGTCATCATCGTACGCGTGAACGACGAAGACGAAGACGACGACGACGACGTGAGAAGCCTTCAGTGCGCGACCCGGCGCGGGGATAAAAGGGAGGGCGCGGGAAGTCCTCGGGTCGCGGGGGTGAATCGATCGATCGCACCTCGCCCGCGAACCCGAGACGCGCGGCGTTGAACTCGTCGGTCGGTCGAGTCCTGGATTTTCGTTCGCATTCGTTCGTCTGGATTCGTTTTCATTCATCGAGTCCGACCGGTTCGCGAACGACGCGAAGGAGCGATGGGGAAGAAGACGCGAGGGCAAACGCTGACGCTGGGGGAGTTTTTCGCGCAGACGTCGACGCGACGGTCG